>ERZ795032.74-NODE-74-length-143472-cov-6.246491_pt1 | contig 143472 bp, 129 predicted proteins | sample MGYA00375124_ERZ795032 | MGnify/ENA primary metagenome ERZ795032 (study PRJEB30167, sample SAMN05720154) | activated sludge metagenome | isolation source: Anaerobic digester | place: China | collected 2015-12-16 ... | reverse complement strand
CGAAATCGTCTCGATTACGCTAACTAGATCGTAACTAATGATAACGAAGTCGGTTATGCCGGCTTTTTCGAATATCTTCATCGATGTATGCTATAATTTTTCGCATGAACAAACGTCTCTTTAAAAATGAATCCAGTTTCTTCGGAAAGATGGAAACACTAATTTATAAGCTATGGGAAAAATCGTTTATCCGCTTCGTGGTCGTCGGCGGATTCAATACGCTTTTGGGTATCATTGTTACTTATATCCTACGGTATACTTTTGACAATTTGATTGGTTATAACCCTAAATGGGATTTTGTGTTTTTATGGTTTTTGAATCTACAAATCGACATTCCCGGACTGATCATGTTTATTGGCCTTTTGCCCGTTTCGTATTCAACGCAAGCCATTTGGGCGTTTCGAACGAAATGGAGTTTCAAACGGTTGGCGATTTATCCGCTGTCGTCGATTCCAAATTTCATCTTGCAACAAGGGTTTATCTACTTATTTGAAATCGTATTGGGTGTCAATCCTTACGTCAGTTATGCCCTCGCGGCGATTCTTCCGATTCCAATCATGTTTTTCATCATTCGGTTTTTAGTCAAGCCCACACAAAAAGCGGAACAAGATGTTCCGCCTTCGATTAAATAGATACTTATTTTAACTACTTAGCGATACCGGCGATTTGCGTTTCGTAGGTTTCGATTTGTTCTTCAACCTTAAGTTCCGCAAACTGGTTCATATAAAGTTTGTGATATGTACCTTTGGCGTTAATCAATTCGGCATGGGTACCATCTTCGATGATGCGGCCATCGCTCATAACCAAGATGCGGTCGGAGTCGACGATGGTCGAGAGGCGGTGGGCGATGATAATCGAAGTGCGCCCTTTAAGCACGTCTTTGATAGCTTTTTGAATCACGACTTCGGTTTCGGTATCGATGCTTGAAGTCGCCTCATCCAAAATCATGATGGCCGGATTGCGGACGATGGCACGAGCAAACGAAATCAACTGCTTTTGACCGACCGAAAGTTCGGATCCACCATCGGCGAGTTCGGTATCATAGCCTTTAGGCAACGACATGATGAAATCATGGACATCGACGAGTTTGGCCGCCGTTTGAATTTGCTCCTCGGTGGCGTCGAGTTTTCCATAAGCGATATTTTTGCGAATCGTGCCCGAGAAGATGAATGGCGTTTGTTGGACATAACCGATATTGGAGCGTAGCCAAGCGACCGAACGGTCGCGATAGTCGACCCCGTCAATCAATAACTCACCCGAAGTCGGTTCATAGAAACGGCACAATAGATTCACTGTCGTCGATTTACCACTGCCGGTTTCCCCGACAATGGCAATACTTTGACCGGCCTTGATTTTGAGATTCATGTCATGGATTATTTCAATACCTTTAAGATATGAGAAATCTACATGTTTGAATTCAATTTCACCAACGATCGGTTCATAGTTTTCACGCAATTCATTAAAAAGCGTTCCATACTTGGCAATGACTTCGGGGCGATCGACGATAGCCGGCTTTGTTTCGATCAATGAAACGATTTTTTCCACCGATGATTGCGTGGCTACGATATCGCCGAATAGTTCCGCGAACTCTTGTAGCGGATTAAAAATTGCCCGGACAAAACCGATGTATAGGGCAAACGTCGCGACGTTAATCGCCGTGTTTTGCTCCATGAATCGACCCCCAAAAAAGATGACGATGGCCGTGGTTATCGACATGACGACGACGACGGAAGGATGGAACAAAGCTTGAAATTTCATTCGTTTGAATGTTTTGTTGCGAATGTCGGTGATAATATCGTCGGCTTCCTTATAAACGGTATTTTCAATCGCTAACGTTTTAATCGTTTTCGTACCGGCGATTGATTCCGCCAACCAAGCAACGTAGCCACTGAATGCGTTACGGGCAATGCGGCTAAGTTTTAACAAAACGATTTCAAAGTATGGAGCAATAATCATGATCAGTGGCGTGGCCGCGAGCAATATCAGTGCCATTTGCCAAGAGACGGCAAACATCGTAAACAGTGTCAACACCAAATCAAATACCAACCACACGACGCGGATGATGCCCCACGAAATCATATCGCTGATTTTTGAAGTGTCGCTTTGTAATCGAGCAATCAACCATCCAGCCGACGTTTTGTCAAAATACGAGAACGATAGTTCTTGAACGCGCTTAAACGCGTCTTGACGCATGCTGACGTAAATGCTCATTTCTAAGTAGTTAGTTACGAAGAAAGTGACGAAAATACTGATTGAACGAATCAAAATACCACCTAAAAGCAACGAGCCATAACCCCAAAAGTCGGTTTGGAAGTTGATTCCGAATATTAACTTGACATCAATGACAACTTGGTCGTATGGTACACCGAGAGAATTTCCGACGGCGTCAATTGCGGCTTTGTTTAAAAGTGGCACAAAACTTGAGTCGTGGAAACTCGTTAAGATCATAAACGAGGCGATAATCAGCAAAAAGTACCAGCGACGCAGCGCGTAACCGATGATTTTACCCCAGACACCAAAGTGTACCTTGGTTTTTATTTGTTCTTCTTCAAATGCGAAACTAGCCATATTTATACCATTCTGGTTTGGATGTCATAGATGCGACGATACAAACCATCTTGTTTAAGTAATTGGGCATGCGTGCCTAGTTGGGAAATGCGACCATCCTCAAGGACGACGATGCGGTCAGCATCTTTGGCCGTGGCGACGCGGTGGGTGATAATCAGTGTCGTCGTATCGGTTTGTCGCGATTTGAGCGCTGAGCGTATGTGAATGTCGGTTTCGGTGTCGACGGCGCTTAAACTATCGTCAAAGACGAGAATCGGTGCCCGGTTGATAATCGTCCTCGCAATTGCCAATCGTTGTTTTTGACCACCAGAAAGCGTCACGCCTTTTTCTCCAACTTTTGTCTCATAGCCCTCTTTAAAAGATAAGATGTTTTGATGAATGTCGGCGATTTGCGCGGCCCGGAAAATGTCTTCCATGCTCGCCTTGCGGTTGGCAATCTTTAGATTGTTGATAATCGTCTTTGAAAACAGGAATGGTTCTTGCAATACCGTGGCAATCTTTTGGCGGATGTGTTCTTTGGATATGTCTTTTAGTTCATAACCATCTATTTTTATGGAACCGGACGTGTAATCGTATAAACGCGTCAATAGGTGACTTAATGTCGATTTGCCACTGCCAGTTTTACCCATGATGGCAATCGTTTCGCCAGCTTTGATCGATAAGGTAATGTTTTTCAAAATCGTCTCGTCGCCATCATCGTATTGAAACGACATGTCGGATATTTCAATCGTCCCTTTGATATCGGGTCGCAGTCCATTTTCAATATCTTCGAGTGGTTGATGCAATATCACGTTGATGCGGTCCATCGCCGCGATGGCGCGGGCCAGATTTGATAACGTCATCGCTACGTCACGGACGGGCCACACGACCATGGTCACAAATGAAAAGGCAACAACGAGCGTTCCAATCGAGATTTGATCGTTAAGCGCTAAATATAATCCAAACAGCGTCGTCAACACGATTTGTCCAAACACGAACACATCGCTACTTGCGAAGAAGAAACTTGATAACTTCCGCCATTTGATAAATTTGCGGCGATAATCTTGTAAATGATCGTCAAATTCTTTAATTTCGTAATTCTCGTTATTATATGCTTTAACAAGACGAATGCCCGACAACGTTTCTTCGATTTTCGCGCTGACTAGTCCATCGCTATCTTCCGTCGCCCGATATAGTTTTCTGACTCGTTTAATTAACACGAACGAATAAATGAACATGACTGGTAGTATCGAAATCGTAATCAGGGCGATTTCCCAGGACAGTGTCCACAGAATAAAAAAAGATTCAATCAGGATAATGACGGTATAGGTGACACCGAATAGTTGTCGCGTCACGAATGAACGAACCGTTTCTTCATCTCTCGTGCATGTTTGGATGTAATCACCACTTTTAGCTTTTTTAAGAGCGGGATAGGGCAAACGTTCGATATGTGAAAACAATTTTAGTTGCATTTCGCGACCGATATTGGATTCGACGAGGCCGCGGTAATACATGCGTGCCCAGAAAATTAATGCTCGCGAAGTGCCCAGGCCCAAAATGATAACCGAAAAGATCCATAACCGGTCCGCCAAATATGCTTGACCGCCAAATAAGTTTGTTAAAAAGGTATCAATTGGTCCTGTCGGGGCATCGCCTTGAATCGTGTCGACGAGCACTTTGGTCATGAACGTCGCCAACAGCATGAAGGTAATCGCAAAAAACTGCAACACGAACGAAAAAAGGTACGCGCCGCGATGTCCTTTGGTAATATCCCACATGATTTTTAAATACTTCTTCATAGCCTACCCTTAAAACATGCTTAAATATTATACTATCTTATAAATGAATTTGTATGTTTCCAAGCGAATATTTTCATCTTTAGCAAATAGTCTTTTTATGATATTTCAATCATAAACCGCGACAGCAAAAATCGAAGCCTATGATATAATACATTAGGTTAATTAACTAATATGAACGACAACAAAGACCCATTATCGATTGACTTATCGGAAGGACGCGAGGCGGAAGTCCATGGTCGCCACCGCCCGAAAAAAGTACACCGCAAGTATCTCATCAATATTTCAATCGTATTGTTGATTACCGGCGGCGTCTTATATTTTAATTTACGCGACAATTTATCGCTTGTGCTTGAAGCGATGGTCAATGTCGATTACAAGTTTATTTTGTTGGCGATGGGACTGGTGTTAGGAACCTTTTTCATTGAGGGCATCATCTTATTCATTCTCGCGCGTCTATACACGACTAGATACTCGGTTGGTAAAGGACTTGGCAATGCCCTGATTGGCATTTTCTACAACAATGTCACGCCCGGCCATAGCGGCGGTCAATTTGCTCAAGCCTATACGTTTAAAAAGCAAGGCTTGGAAATATCGAGCGCTGCTTCTATCTTGGTAATGCATTTTTTACTTAATCAAATGGCGCTTGTCACTTGGGGCCTTCTGGCGGTCATTTTTAAACTCAAGGACTTCTTGACAATCATTCAACCGATTACTCTATTCGGCGTCAATTTCCCGACGATCTCATTGGCAATTTTCGGATTTACGCTCAATTTTATCGTCATCGTCAGTATATTCTTTTTAGCTTATTCAAAATTCATCCACGATTTCGTAATTAATGGCATCGTGGGCCTGCTCGGAAAGATGCACATCATCAAACATCCGGAAGTCGTTAAAAGCAATTTGCATGTGCAAATCGAGAACTTCCGGATTGAGTTACGGCGTTTGCAATCAAATATTCGGGTTACCGTTTTCTTATACTTGTTATTCATGTTCCGTTATCTCGTTTTGTATTCGTTACCGATGGTCATTGCGATGTCGCTTCCAACGATTACTATCAGTGGTACGTTATGGGACGGCGTATTTATGACAAGCTATTTGTACGTGATTACCAACTTGGTGCCGCTTCCCGGTTCGGCTGGCGCTAGTGAACTATTTTTCTCGCACTTGTTCCAGTCGCTATTCGGTTCTTACGCCGCAACGATTGCCCCGCAGTTAATATGGCGTTCAACAACTTTCTATCTGACGCTTGTGGTATCGGGTTTTGTATCCGCGTTTTACCGTTCAGCTCCACAAGAGGACAACTTCCAATCAACGCGTCGCACATTCGTCGAATTGCAGCGTTCGACATTCGCCATCCGTAAAATCTCGAGCGATACGATGTGGGAAACCTCGCAGCTTTCGCGTCGCGAAATTGCGAAACAACTTAAAAACGTCACTGGTGATTTCCTTGGCATAAAAGCGCGTCGTCGTCGCAAAGAGCTGGAGAAAAAACGCAAGGACATTGCCGAGCGCATTAGCGCGGAACGCCACTTGAAAGAAAAAATGACGTTGGATACCGATGAATTCTTAATCGATCCTTCCGATCCCACGAAAGATTAACCATGAACGTCGCCCTATTTTCGGAAACGTATCCCCCTCAGATTAACGGCGTCGCCATATCAACCCAAAACCTCTTTAACATATTGCGAAAAAATGGTCATCAAGCATATGTGGTAACGACTAATGCCTTAAGCAACCACCTTGAATACAAAGACAATGTTTTATACATTCCCGGCATTGAACTAAAAAAACTTTACGGTTACAAACTTGCGAGTTTCTATAATTCGCGAGCGATGAAAATCATTCAATCGTGGCATCTAGATTTAGTGCACATCCAAACTGAAGCCGGGATTGGCATTTTCGGCAAAATCATCGCCACAAGAAGTGGTTTGCCCACCGTCAACACCTATCATACGATGTATGAGGACTACACCCATTACGCTGGCAAAGGCGAAACATTTGATCGTTTAGCCAAAAGCGTCGTCCGGAGCTTTTCAAAATACGTCGCCATGCAAGCGACCGAATTTATCTCGCCCTCGGAAAAGACCAAAGATGCGTTTCGGCAATATGGCACCGATAGGTATATCAACATCGTGCCAACCGGCATCGATTTTTCCAAATTCAAACTTGAAAACATTAATCAAACCGAATTGGAACAATACAAAATTGACCATGGTCTTACCGACAAGTTTGTGTTGTTATCGCTTGGGCGCGTGGCGCCTGAAAAAAGCATCGACGTCGTGATTAAAGGATACGCCAAATTTGTCGCCAAATCGGATCATCCAAGTAAATTGCTTATTGTCGGGGAAGGACCAGCGCGCCCGGAGTTGACAAAACTTGTAGTAAAGTTGGGTATTGTCGACCATGTACTGTTCGTAGGTGCCGTCGAATCCCGACGCGTTCCGTTTTTCTATCATCTAGCCGACGCGTTCGTGTCAGCCTCGATTACGGAAACTCAAGGCTTAACATTCATGGAAGCAATGGCAAGCGGAAAAATCGTTCTAGCCCGTTATGACGATAATTTGCGAAATACAATCATCGATAATGTGACCGGCTTCTTCTTTGACAGCGAAGATGATTTTCACGAAAAACTCGCACGCTTGGTGAAACTGCCGCCTACTAATAAAGATAAAATCATCGACGCGGCTTATCAGACTGTCGATATTTATTCGATTGACCGCTTTTATGACCATATCATTGAGGTGTATAACCGTGCCCTTAGAAAATACTGGTAGAACGATCACCGGCATTCGCGCGCTTAAAAAAAGCGTTCGCATCTCATTTGAACATGAAACAGTCACGATTTCCCATCAACGATTTACGGATCGATATTTATATATCGGCAAGACGTTACCAGAAGCTGAGTATCAACAACTACAAGACGACGCCGCCATCGAGAAACTGGAAACTTATGCCCACAATCTCTTGAGCAAAGGTCTTTACACCCAGAAGCAAGTCAAGGAAAAACTATACGCTAAAGGGGCAAAACGGTGGATGGTTGAAGCGATTTTGCAACAACTGGCGGCCTATCAACTAATTGATGACCTTCACTATGTTCAGGAGCGATTCGAATATGGCCATGCGCGACTTGAAGGATTCGATCGTATCCTCACTGATATCAAAGCTAAAGGGATTGATGATAAATACATCCGCGAACTTGTTTATGACGAAGCGGTCGAGTTTGAGAAGGCGCAAGCGCTTTGGCCCCGCGTTCAAAAATTGCACGCCAGTAAGTCGCGACTTGCCAAACATCAAGGATACCACGACTTTTATGCGCGTCGGGGTTACCGTCACGAGCTCATTAACCGTGTGATCGACAAACTCGATCATCCTTCAAATGAGGAAGAATTGCTTAATCTAAAACGCGATTATCATATCGCTAAACGCAAGTACAAACACGAGCAGGGACGCAAACTTCGTGACCGAATCATCCGATACCTAATCGGTAAAGGTTATAATTATTCAAATATCAATACACTTTTGGGGGAACAAGATGATGACACAATGGATTAATGAGATTAAAGACGGACAACGAATCAAGGGACGATATTTGATTACTAACGTTTCCAAAGGAGTGACGTCCAACAATTCAACCTATCTAACGATTAGCTTTCAAGACAAAACGGGTTCGATCGACGGCAAATTATGGGATGTGGCACCGACCGACATCGAAGTATTCGCCGTCGGGAACATCGTCAATCTCGATGCTGACGTTTTAAATTATCGGGGCAACCTGCAACTAAAAATCATCTCCGCGGCGATTGTCGATACCCCAATCGATCCAAGTTGCTTTACGATGGCAGCCCCTGTGCCCGTCGCGGAAATGGAACGTCAATTGGAAGCAGTCCTCAACGGGATTGAACACGGACAAATCAAGCTCTTAGTCACAACGTTAATCAAAAATCATTATCCGCAATTCATTACCTATCCAGCCGCGGTCAGAAACCACCACGAATATGCGTCGGGATTGTTGTACCATACGCTGTCGATGGTCCGTTTAGGCGAAGCGATATTACCCCATTATCCAGGTTTGAACCGCGATATGCTCATCGCCGGCATCTTAATTCACGATTTAGGTAAAACGGTGGAGCTTTCAGGTCCGATTATTCCAAAATACACCGTGACCGGCAAACTGATTGGCCACATCACCTTAATGACTTCCGAGATTTTGAATCTCGTTAAGGAACTTGGCGTCGACGAAGAAGTTGGAACACTGCTGGCCCATATGGTAATTTCTCATCACGGCAAACAGGAATTCGGTTCTCCGATTATCCCGATGACGAAAGAGGCGTTGCTATTATCGATGATTGATGACATGGATGCCAAATTGGTCATGGCTGAAAAAGCGCTTGAAGGAGTTGAGCCGGGTGATTTCTCCTCACGCGTGTACGCGCTCGACGACCGCAGTCTGTATCAACCTAAATTCAATAAAAAATAGTCTATTAATTAACGGCTCCGGCCGTTTTTTATTTGATGCCAGCGCTGATCTTTCCGGCTAAAACAGGCAAATTAAGTTCGCCTCGATGAACGTTTTCATACATTTCGATGCGCAGATTGTCATTGACATCATAACGGGGAATCACATGCACGTGAAAGTGAAACACCGATTGTCCGGCGGCTTTGTAATTGTTGGTCAACACATTGACGCCATGGGCGCCTAATTGCCGGACTTGCGCTTGGCCGACGCGCTGAGCAATGTTCATCACTTTGTGCATCACCGTTTTTGGCGTCGCCAGGAAGTTATCGTGATGTTGTTTCGATATCACGAGCGTATGACCAACCGTCGTTTGCGAAATGTCTAAAAACGCTAAGACATAATCGTCTTCGTATACTTTCGTCGCTGGGATGATTCCATCGACGATTTTACAAAAAATACAATCTATCATAATCAACCTCTCAGTTAACATTATATAAAAAAAGGAGGCGTTTGCCTCCTTTAGTCGTCATTAACTAACTTGATGCTTATTTGTCTTCTTCAGTATCGTAGACGTCGGGGAACGATTCTTTGAAGTAGTCCCAGATGTCTTGGTCGTGGAACACGATCGAGTATTCTTTCAAGAAGTGGTTATAGGCCGATGTTTTGTTGGCATCGCGGCTACCCAAGATCTTGGCGACGTCGCCAGCGATCATTTCCCGATATCCGGGCATTGATGGATGGAGGGCGTCGTAGTTGTTGGTCGAGGTTTCCGACTTATTGAGTTTGGTCGTGTTGACGGCTTCTTCGATTTGGATGATGTAGTAGGTGGAACTGCTGGCATCAAACAGCAAGAAGTCGCGATTCGGGACGTTAGGATTGACGATTTGCTGACTGTTTTGGGGAATCAGGTAATACTTGCCATGCAATTTGCGGACAAATTCGGATTTTTGTGTACTTTCGCCGGTAAAACTTGGATCGTACTCATCAACGATGCGATCAACGCCATTGGCAACGCCAATGTTGAACAGCCGATCGCGAATTTCGCTTGGAAGCGATTCAAGACCGCCGTTTTTGACATACCAGCCATCGGTCGTCAAGTCTTGCTTACGCAGTGAGTTTTGCTTACGGAGCAAACCTTCCTCAGGACGATATTCGCCATTGCCGGTGAAATCGTTTTCGATGGTTTCGTCGGTCAATTGTGGGTTGGTGTTGATTTTCGCGTATTGCGCCAAGATGTCGCCGTTAAGCGTTTTGGTTAAGTCAAGACCGGCGGCAATCAGCAGGTTTTCTTCGGCGCTAGCCGGGTCGATGTCGATACCGCGCCAGGCACGGGCCAACAGTTCAAGGTCAGCTTCGCCCGCGGGCGTATCATTGAGGATGTATTGATCAATGAAGGTGTCCATCAAGTATTTAGCAGCTTCCGGATGGTTGGAGTTGGTCTTGATGGCGATGTAGTTGACTTTGCGAGCGTAAGAACGTCCAATCGTAGCGTAGTCTTGGTCGAGGACGTATTGCTCAATGAGTTTTTCCCGATAGATTTCAGGGATGATGACACCATTGATGAATTCTTCATAGTATTCCATGTGGATGGCTTCATCAAGCACGGCGCCACTGGCGATTTCGGCCTTGGAGACGGGAAGGAAAATATAATCCTTCACATAACCTTTAATCGGATCGTAAGCAACGGGGTAAAGTTGCTTTCTGACAAAATCGGCGAAACGTTCTTCACTGAAGTAGCTACGTGTTTCATAAGCGCCGGTGGTGATGCGATCGTACATCTTTTCGTTGATGCGTTCTTGCACGTCGGCGACAAAAGCGACTTTATCAGCGTCTGTCGATGTTAAGTTGTCCTCATATTTACCAAACACATGTTCGGCGATGAGGATGAAGATGTCGTCTTTGGCTTGCTGATTCAGCGTGCCATTATCGCGTAGGGCGTCATAAACGACCGAGGCGACGTTCTTTTCAAGGTCGGCGGCCAAGTTCGATAAAAGCGGTTGCTCATAATCGGATGGTTGCGCGATGATATCGCAACCGGCTAAGAGCAAGGCTCCGGTAGCGGCGACGATATATTTAATCTTATTTTTTGACATAGCAGGTACCTCCGACTTGGTATTCGACAGCCGTATCGGCATCGAGGAAGTTTTCAGCGCAAACTTCGGGGATGAGCCGTAGCCGTTGCCATTCCTGATATTCGAGATAACGGACGTAGGTGCGCCAATTTTCGTCGTAGTTAAGTTCTTCCGCGAAAGCGTTGCTCGCGCGAGTGACCGCGATATAGTTGAGGATGCTGTCTTCGATTTCTTGATCGACGAATGTGACTGCTTGGGCGTCAGAAAGTTTTTCAAAGATGCGAGCTTGGAGCATCGTATCGAACTTTTTGATTTCGTTAACGATGGTTTCTGACCGTTCTTTGTAAATCTTCGTGGTCGTGCGCATGAAATTGACATAGGTGATCAGTTCGTTATCCGATCCGTCTTTCGGGAAGGTTGAAGTTCCGGGAATTTCGGTCGTGTAGTATTGTTCGAGCGTGACGCCGGAGCCTGAAGTTTCAATTAGAGCCGAGCGTTCGACGACGATGAAGTGAATGCCTTGGTATCCAGATTCACCCGAACCGGTGCCGGCACGTACGGCGAGGACGACTTTGCCGTCTTCATCAACGAGTGCTTTTTGGCCGCCGAGTTCAGCGACCGCTTGGAAACCAGCCATCGCTTCATAAGCGGGATTGGCCGATCCATCGGTGTTGGTCGGCGTGATGACGCTGACGTTGTGTTTGTTGAAGAATTTGTTGAAGTAGACGTTACGTGGGAAATATTTCGTGTCCCCGTCGTTAACGCGGTCGCCGTTGACGTCTTTGGTGATGTCGGCGAATTCTTCAATCTTCAATGCCGCTTCGTAAGGAATATCACCGAGGCCTAAACCATTTAGGTAGGTGGCAACATCGGTAGGAATCGATAATTTGCTAGCATTGGCGATTGCTTGCGCGCTTTGGTTGTAAAGCGCGTCGTAGGCATAGACGCCGAGTTTAAATTCATTGACGAAACTCGTCGCTTTGGACATGATGCCCAAGTCGCCGAAGTTAGCGGCCGAACCGGTGTCTTCGCTCGCTTCGCGGGCGATGTCGCCAAACGTTTCATTGTTTTGGCGGCGAGCCAAACGCTTGATGACGGAAGTCAGTTTACGCGCTTCGCCTTCGGTAATCGCACCATCGTAAATTTTGTTGCTTTGGTCAGACACTTTCACGAGGATGTGTTTGACGTGGTATGGAAGTTTGTTATCGAGGTAACCTTCGTAATCAGGAGCGCCGGAAAGCATTTCGGCTTTATTGTCCTCATAGAAGTTTTCTTCGACTTTCTCTTTCATGAGCTGATAGGCGAAATAGTCTTTCAGTTCATCAAGATCTTCGACGTTGTAGCTGTCAAGCAGCTTTTCGAGCTCATCGTTGTACTTGGTTTTGCTGGAATCGGCGTTGCTCTTGGCCGTTTCCTTGACCCCATCGACGCGGTTGTCGGCTTTTTCCATGATTTCCGCTAACTGACCGGCTTTGCTCGGTTGATTCATTTCGTTGCGAATGACGACTTCGACGACCGCCTCATAAAATTTGGCGACGCCAACGGCATTGCCTTTATATTGGGCGAATAAGTCTTCGGTCGTATAATGGATGTCCGTACCGTCGGGGCTTGTTAATGTCATGACATAACCTTCGTCGCTTTCTTTGATCGGATCTCCGCATGACGATAACGCCACCAGGGATACCATCGATAAAAGCGCGAATGTTAGTTTGCCTTTATTCATATGTGATAAATGCCCTCCTCCTATAAATACAGCACAACTATTGTATTATTTTAATAATACTAATTCAACAATTAATTTCATCGAATCTTCGGCCCAAACGGCAGCGACGGGCGCCGAAGGCGGGTATTATGATATGGGGGTATCATATTATTTTGTTTCAAGTGCCGGTGGTGCTAAAATATTGACGATTTAATTATAGGAGTAACAAATATTGTGGCGACATTAAACATTAAAGATTTATGGGTCCAAGTCGAGGGCGTCGACATTCTCAAAGGCGTGGACTTAAGCATATCCGACCATGAAACGGTAGCTTTGCTCGGTCCCAACGGCCATGGCAAATCGACGTTACTCGCGGCGATTATGGGTCATCCCAAATATACAATTACCAAAGGCTCAATTACCATCGATGGTATTGATTTATTAGCGATGTCGCCCGATGAAAGGGCACGAGCCGGCTTATTTTTGGGCATGCAAAACCCCAGTGAAGTGCCAGGTGTCGTCAATTCCGACTTTTTGAAGGCAGCTATGAATGCTAGACGCGAAAAGCCACTGGCGATGTTCCAATTTTATAAAGCGCTCGATACGGCGACCAAAACAATGAAAATTCCACTGGAAATGGCACATCGTCCACTAAACGAAGGATTCTCAGGTGGCGAAAAGAAACGAAATGAAATCTTACAACTCTTATTGCTAGAACCAAAAATCGCATTGCTCGACGAAATCGACTCCGGGCTGGACATCGATGCCTTAGGCATGGTCGGTGAAGTCATTTCCTCGCTGCAAAAGAAAGGTGTCGGTTTCCTCGTGATATCACATTATGCGCGACTTTACGACCTTGTTGCCCCCAGCCGCGTCGCCGTGATGATTGACGGAAAAATCGTCGTTTCCGGCGGTCCTGAAATCATCCAAAAGATTGATCGCACCGGCTACGATTGGATTCGCAAGGAACTAGGCATCAGCATCGAGAAAATCACCCCAAGCATGAACACCACTTCAATCGGCATTTGCGCTACAAGGGAAAAAACGCGTCCATGAGACGATATTTGCTTCACAAACATAAACAAACACTCAACGGCGAACTTTCGCTTTTGCATCATTTCGCGATGCTCGACTTATCAAAAACAGCTTATGAAGTCGCAACTTTAACAATCAAAAACGATGCCGATCTATTAATCGAATGCGGCGATAAACCCGTCCCTTTATATTTAATAATGGATAAGGGCGTTCGCCTAAAACTTCAGATTGTGGGACGCCAAACCTCAGGTGATTGGCTTTTGAATATCGCACTTGATGCTGGCGCTGTTATCGAAGCGACGATGGCTGACTTTGGTGCCTATCAAGGCAATATCACCATCAACGGCGAATTATTCGGGATTGGAAGTCGCCTCAGTTGGCATTTGGCAAGCTTGTCACGACAAAATGATGCCAAAACTTTCGCGGTCAACTTCCATCACAAAGCCAAAAGCACCGCCGCCGAGATGACGAACTTCGGCGTCATCGAAGATCAATCCAAACTAATATTCACTGGCATCAGCCACATCTATAAAGGGGCGTCCGATAGCGCAACGCACCAAACGGCGCGCATCATGGTATTCGACGACGGTTGCATTGGCCGCGCCGATCCGGTTTTGGCCATCGATGATAACGAAGTAGCCGCGAGCCATGCGGCAACGGTCGGAAAAATCAACGAAGATCATTTATTTTATTTAAAATCGCGCGGACTGAGTGAACAGGAAGCACGAACGTTAATCACATACGGCTATTTAAAACCGGCAATCGGGCAGTTCAATGACACTAACGTGCAAAAAAAACTGCTGGCCCTTTTAGAAGCGAGGTTGTAACGATGGACATTAACGCTTTGCGAGCCCAGTTCCCGATGCTCACAAACAAATCAATGCAAGGACATCCCCTCATATACTTTGATAATGCGGCAACGACGTTCAAACCGCGTCGGGTAATTGAAGCGATGAACGAGTATTATTTTAAACATACGTCAAACACCGGACGCGGCGATTACGATTTGGAACACATAACCGATGTCAAATTTCAAGAAGCGCGAGCAACGATTGCTAAACTAATCAACGCCGATCCGCGCGAAGTCGTTTTTACTTCCGGCGCATCGATGTCAATCAACATGGTGGCTTATGGTTATGGCCGCAAATATTTAACCGAACACGATGAGATTTTAATAACGCAAGCCGAACACGCGAGCAATGTACTACCATGGTTCAAAGTTCGCGAGGAAACAGGCTGTCAAGTCAATTTTATCCCGCTCGATGACCAGGGAAGACTGACACCTGAAAATTTAGCCAAAGCAATTAGCGCAAAAACCAAAATCGTTGCCGTGGCTCACGTTACTAACGTTATGGGCTATCATATCGACTTGAAGTCAATTTCCAAAATCGCGCATGACCATGGGGCAATTGTCGTCGTCGACGGCGCTCAAAGCGTCCCCCATCTTAAAACCGACGTCAAAGACTTGGACATCGATTTTTTATCGTTTTCAGGCCACAAAATGTGCGGGCCAACCGGCATCGGTGTCATTTATGGAAAATATGACTTCTTAGAGAAAACCGACCCATTTATGACCGGTGGCGGCATGTCGACCGGATTTGACATGTGCGGCGATGCCAGTTTCATGAAACCGCCCCACAAATTCGAAGCGGGCACCCAAAACATCGCCGGGGCCCTCGGCATGGCCGAAGCGGCCACCTTCCTGATGGAAATCGGACTTGAAAACATCGCCGCGTATGAAAAGCAACTTCGTGAATACGCGATTATGAAGATGAAACAATTGCCGAATATCGATATTTATAACGAACATGCCGAAGCCGGAATCATCGCTTTTGACATCAAAGACGTATTTTCCCAAGACGCGGCCACGCATTTGAATTCCAAAGGAATATGCGTGCGTTCGGGTCAACACTGCGCCAAAATCCTCATCGATTATTTGGGCGTCGTGTCGACGCTTAGGTTCAGTTTATATTTTTATAACACGTTTGAAGAAATCGACGCCTTTATTGAGGCGCTGAAGACAGGAGGCGACTTCCTCGATGCCTATTTCGCTTGATGCGACGATGATGCGCCAAATCATCATGGATCACTATGAGCATCCGCGTAACAAGCGGACGCCAAATAGTCCCAATTACAAAAAAATCCACATGGATTCGGTTTCATGCATCGATAATATCCATGTTTATTTATTAATCGAACACGGAATCATCACCGATGCCGCATTTAACGGCGTCGCCTGTGCCATCTCCACTTCATCAACCTCAATCATGACCGAACTATTAATCGGAAAGAGCGAAACGGACGCCATGTATATCATTGACCAGTATTTAGCGATGATTAATGAAAGAAAATATGACGATAGCGTGCTTGGAGAAGCCATCGTGTTCATGAACACGCACAAACAAGCAGCCCGCATCAAATGCGCGACGCTCGGTTTCATTGGAGCCAAAACGCTACTGGAAGAACAACATCACCATGAATAACGATAATCTACCAAACGAATATAAATACGGCTTTAGAAACGTCGACACGTCCGTGCTTAAGACAAAAAAAGGCTTAAGCGAAGCCGTCGTGCGCGACATTTCCAAATATAAAGGCGAACCTGATTGGATGCTTGAATTCCGACTTAAGGCTCTCCGAGCATTTTTGGCCAAACCGATGCCATCTTTTGGCCCCGACTTGTCATTTTTGGATTTCGATAGCTATACATATTACACACGGCCATCCGAAGGCGAAAAGACATCTTGGGAAGACGTGCCAGAAACGATAAAAACGACATTTGACAAGCTTGGCATTCCCGAAGCCGAACAGAAATATTTAGCAGGCGTTACCGCACAATACGAATCAGAAGCTGTCTATCACAACATGTTAAAAGAGGTTGAAGACAAAGGCGTTATTTTCCTCTCAACCGATATGGCCTTAAAACTTCATCCCGAGCTAGTTAAAAAATATATCAACACCGTCATTCCCTACACTGACAACAAATTTGCCGCACTAAACGGGGCGGTATGGTCGGGTGGTTCATTCATCTATGTGCCAAAAGGCGTAAGCCTTGATAAGCCACTGCAATCTTATTTCCGCATCAACAACGAGAAATCCGGTCAATTTGAACGGACGCTGATTATTGTCGACGAAGGTGCCAGCGTTAATTATGTCGAAGGTTGCACGGCACCAATCTACGACAAAGATTCGCTCCACGCTGCCGTTGTCGAAATCATCGTGCACAAAGGGGCAAAATGCCGTTATACGACGATTCAAAATTGGTCGACTAACATCGTTAACTTGGTGACCAAACGCGCATATTGCCATGAAGATGCCCATATGGAATGGATCGATGGAAACATCGGCAGCCAAGTCAATATGAAATATCCATGCGTCATTTTAGGTGGCGCTCGTAGCAAAGGAACGTGCATATCGATTGCCGTCGCTAACGCCAACCAATATCAAGACGCCGGCGCCAAGATGATTCATCTGGCCCCGGATACTTCCTCGACAATCGTATCCAAAACAATTGTGCGTAACGGTGGCGTTTCTAACTATCGCGGCCTCGTTTCGATTGGCAAAAAGGCGCGCAACGCCAAGAGTCATGTCGAATGCGATACGCTAATTTTTGATAACATTTCCCGTAGTGACACGATTCCAAAAAATGAAGTGTTTAACAACGACTCATTTATTGAACACGAAGCGACTGTCAGTCGCATTAGCGAAGAGCAATTGTTTTATCTGATGTCCCGTGGTCTTAGTGAAAGCGCGGCTACGGAAATGATTATTATGGGGTTCATCGAACCATTTTCACGCGAGTTGCCGATGGAATACGCCGTTGAGCTGAACCAACTTCTTAAACTCGAGATGGAAGGAAGCGTCGGTTAGTGCCTTACGATGTCATCGTCGTTGGAGGCGGTCACGCCGGATTAGAAGCGGCGATGGCAAGCGCAAACATGGGGTCTAGCACCCTTCTTTTGACGTTAAACATCAAAATGATGGGCAACATGCCATGCAATCCATCAATCGGCGGTTCCGCCAAAGGCATCGTCGTCCGTGAAATCGACGCATTAGGAGGCAAAATGGGCATCGCTGCCGACCATACTTATTTACAAATGAAAATGTTGAACACCGGCAAAGGTCCCGGAGTCCAGTGTTTAAGGTCACAGGCCGATAAAAAACGCTATCCAGCCTACATGCAAAAACTCGTATTGAATACGCCTAATCTTTCAGTGCGTGAGGCCGCTGTTAAAGATCTGCTTTATTCTGATCATCACGTCTACGGCGTTATGCTTGATAATGGCGAATCAATTGAATCGAAAGCCGTCATTTTAACGACCGGAACGTTTATGGAAGCCCAAATACTCATTGGCCACACCTCGAAAAGTGGCGGTCCCGATGGCGAATCGCCTTCGCTTGGCCTATCTCCCAACTTGGCTAAGATGGGTATCGAACTATTCCGGCTCAAGACAGGCACCCCTCCACGTATCAAGCGCGATTCAATCGATTTTTCAAAAATGGTACCGCAACCTGGTACCGATGCCAAATTGGCTTTTTCATATGAAACGACGCAATTTGTTCCCGTTGAAGAACAACAATTATGTTATCTAATTTATACACAACCAACGACACACGACATCATCAAAGACAATATTAATCATTCGGCCTTGTTTGGTGGACTCGTCACCGGAGTCGGACCGCGGTATTGTCCAAGCATTGAAGATAAAATCGTACGGTTTGCCGATAAAAGCCGTCATCAGCTCTTCATTGAACCAGAATCGCTTGATACCGATTCGATGTATTTGCAAGGTTTCTCGACGTCGATGCCAACCACGGTTCAAGAACAAATGGTGCGCTCGTTACCAGGACTTGAAAACGCCGTGTTTCTCAAATATGCCTATGCCATTGAATACGATGCCATCATTCCAACGCAGTTAGCTCCCACATTAGAGTTAAAACGTTGGCTAGGCCTCTACGGTGCCGGACAAATCATCGGAACATCGGGATATGAAGAGGCCGCGGGTTTAGGTTTAATGGCCGGCATCAACGCCGTTAGAAAAATACGAGGTCAAGAGCCGCTCATCCTTAGAAGAGACCAAGCTTACATTGGCGTGATGATTGATGATTTAGTAACCAAAGGAACAGAAGAGCCTTACCGCTTACTATCATCACGAGCTGAGTATCGGTTGTTGCTTCGTCACGATAATGCTGACTTGCGCTTGACACAAATTGGTTATGACATTGGTCTTATTAGCGAAAGTAGATATGACCGTTTTAAGAAAAAGAACGATGATTTGCGCTTGGTTTTGTCGATGCTTTCATCAAACAATATCAAGATGAATCCCAAAATCGAACAAGCGATGATTGAGCGTAATAGTCCGCCATTTATCGGTTCGATTAGCGGCATGGAACTTTTGCGTCGTCATGAAATCGGGTATCGTGACTTGCTCGATTGGATGCCAAAACTTAAAGATGTCACCCTTGACGATACGGCAATTGAACAACTTGAAATCAACGTCAAATTCGAAGGTTACATCCAAAAACAGATTCGTCAAGCCCAACGGCAACAAAAACAAGAATCAATCAAGTTGCCTCCCGACATCGATTATCTGGCACTTGACGGTCTCGCTGTGGAAGCGAGGCAAAAACTACATAAGATCAAACCCGTGACGATTGGCCAAGCGAGTCGTATCTCAGGTGTTAATCCAAGCGATATCGCAATGCTTGTCCTATACTTAAGAAAAGGACATTGACATGGACAAAACCCAATTCGAGTTATGGCTGAAACAAAACTATCCGACGGTTACCGATGGTCAACTCGCCCAATTCGAGCAATACAAATCGCTGCTTGAAACATGGAATAAATCTATTAATCTCATGAGTCGGGCTGATGGTTTGGATATTTATGAAAAGCATTTCGTCGATTCATTGCTCTTTCCACTGGAAGAAGCCCGGCAACGGGGCAGTTTGATCGATTTGGGAACGGGAGCTGGATTTCCCGGCATCCCCTTAAAAATAATGTATCCGGACTTGACCTTATATTTATTGGAACCGACTTCCAAACGGACACATTTCCTTGAACGAGTCGTAACCGCGCTTGGATTCACGAAGACGCAAGTTATTAACGAGCGCGCTGAAATCTATGCAAGTTTCTCTCGTGAAATGTTCGATATCTTGACAGCACGCGCCGTCGCACCGCTGAACATGCTGCTTGAACTTGGCGCTCCACTAGTAAAACTCGGTGGGCTGTTGCTTGCCTACAAAGGAAGAGAGGCTGAACAAGAAGCGATTGATGCCAGTTTCGCCGCCAAAGTATTGGCGCTGCAACTAAATGGCCATCAAATTGCGGCTTTGCCACATCTAGGGCATCAACGCCATTTGCTCGTATATGAAAAAAGCGCGAAGACGGCTCTTAAATACCCGCGTCCATTTCCAGAAATCAAGCGAAAACCATTATAAATCGGCCCGCGCGGCCGTTTTTTTGTATGCTATAATCGATATTGTTAAAAATATGGCAAAAATTATCGCAATCGCTAATCAAAAAGGTGGCGTCGGAAAGACGACGACGGCCATTTCGCTATCGTCTTCGCTTGCCCATTTCAACCGGCGCGTTTTACTACTTGATATGGACCCTCAAGGCAATAGTTCGCGTGGGGTCGGAACTGACGTCAGCGTTTTGTCTCGTAACATTTACGATGCCCTATTAAGAAATTACGACGTCAACCGCATCATTAAAAAGACACCGATGAAGAATCTTGAACTGATTCCGGCGAATCTGAAACTCGCCAGCACCGAATCGGAAATCGGAGCCATATCCAAGCAACCATATTTCCTACTTAAAGACACGCTGGCCACTTTGAAAAAAGAATACGACTATATTATTATCGATTGCCCGCCTTCGCTTGGCCTTCTATCAATAAATGCCCTCGTTGCTAGCGATAGCGTGTTAATTCCTGTTCAATGCGAATATTTCGCAATGGAAGCCGTTGCCCAAATCCTGGCGACTATCAGTCGGATCCAAGCTGATTTTAATCCCAATCTCATCATCGAAGGCTTTTTGTTGACGATGTATGATTCACGGACACGGCTTGGTACCGAAATATCGACCCAAGTCCGCGGTTTATTCAAGGAAAATACGTTTCTAACGCAAATTCCACGCAATATTTCTTTGCCTGAAGCATCGGCCAGGGGTATTCCCATCACTTTGTATCGTCCCAGTTCTTCGGGTAGTCTCGCGTATCTAAGTTTGGCTAAAGAAGTAATCGACCATGAAGCGTAACAAAGCGGTCTTGCGCGAAGATTTAGCCTCTCTGTTAAAAAAATACGCTTCGAGCGATGTCGTCGCCTCGATGGCGCGTCAATACGCTAAAACAAGCAGCCAAATGCTTCCAATCGAAAGAATTCGCGATAACGATCGTTTGAAACATTTGTCGATTTCTCCCTCGGAACTCGAAAAGACGATGACTTCAGTATCCACGCAACTAGACGTCGCCCCCTTGATTGTCAGACCTTACGGTAATGATTTCGAAATCGTGCTTGGCCGACGGCGTTATTACGCTTCGCTACGTCTTGGCCATCGGCAGCTGCCAGTCATCGTTTCCCCTCTTAACGATGTCGAAATGATTTTGACAATGATTGCCAATCTTCGCGACAGTCGTGAAAGCAATGCCGTCTCTATCGCCACGCTTGGCCAAGCCTTATACACCGAGTTTGGTTATTCGCAAGCGGCGCTGGCAACCGTTTCCCACATGTCGCGCTCAACGATGGCGAATTTGCTTCGATTGTTGAAATTACCACCGTCAATTCAACATCTGATATCCGAAGGTCGCATTAGTTATGGTCATGCACGGGCGATTATCAATTTAGAACCCGACACACAAGCAAAACTAATTAATGAGACGCTTAAGCGCCAATGGTCGGTTCGGTCGCTGGAAACCGCCGCTGCCCTCAGCAAAGCGCCAGGCGGCGAACAGATGCTTGATTACTTTGAAAAAAGCCCCAAATCAAAAATGTCGATCAAACGCCGTTCGGTCACCTTCTCATTTGATAATAAAGAAGAACTGGATGCCTTCCTAAAACGCTTACATGACCAAAAAGTATTGTAATTAATAGGGCATTCCATATAATTAAATTGACTTCAGGGTCGGGTGCGAATCCCAATCGGCGGTATACCCCGCGAGCTTCGGCATGAACTAGTGAGATTCTAGTGGCGACAGTATAGTCTGGATGAAAGAAGTCAGCGCTTTTTGACCCTGAGGCGGGGTCTTTTTGTTTCTTAAGGAGAAATTATGAAAAAAAGCGTCATCAATTGGAATTTAACCTCAAAAGTCATGGCCCGCACCGCCATCTTTGGGGCGATCGCCACAATTTTATACATCGTGCCGTTATTCACGATCAAAATTCCAATCTTCCCTCCTTTTCTTGAATTTCATTTTGACGAGATTCCGGTGTTCGTCGCCGGCTTTGCCTATGGACCAGTGACTTCGATATTGATTCTTATCGTCAAAACGTTAATCAAACTTCCATTTTCTTCAACGGCTATGGTTGGCGAATTAGCTGATTTACTCTACTCGTTGGCGTTTGTTTTGCCGGCGGTGTTTTATTATCGAAAAAATCGCAATATCAAAGGCGTCATGATTGGTTTTTCATTGGGCTTCATCGCCCAACTCGTGGTTAGTTCGATTTTTAACGCACTGTTTATGATTGATTTCTATTTGTTTTTATATCCGTTTTTAACGCCAGAAAGTCTGTTGGAACTCGTACAAGCGACCAATCCACGCATCACCGACATTCACTGGTCGCTCGTGCTTTACGGCATTTTACCGTTTAACTTTGTTAAAAACACCTTGGTGATTTTGCTGACGTTCCTTGTTTATAAACGCGTGCACCAATTATTTTACAAATTTTAGGCAAATGAAAAACCCGGCTAATAAAGACCGGGTTTTATTTTGGATTAATCAACGATAATCGCTGATGTCGGGCAACTGCCGACGGATTCTTCAACCGCCGCTTCTTCGCCCTCGGGAATCTCATCGACGATAGCTTTCATTTTGCCGTCATCATCCCAATCAAACGTGGCCGGAGAAATGGAATTGCAAAGACCGCAGCCGATGCAAGCGTCTTTGTCGATACGAACTTTTCTGCCCATGATAGAGTCCTCCTGTACAAAACACATTATAGGCAAACGGCACAGATAAAGCAACAAGTCAAAAATTGTAAGCGCATCGTGACTTTTCACTATGATTAAGCGTCGCTTTCCTTTAAAATACCTTAAGAGAGGTAATACTCCTTGCCACAGTCGACCCGCGTTGAAAAATACCGGACTTATCGTGAACGAATCGCGAAACTTCCCCGTGAAGAAACGCGCCAAGATTCGGACGCCAAGCTTTTATCACCTCAAAAATCACATGCCGTTTTAGAAACCGATGATGGCATTCGACGGACGAATAGCATTCCCGTCAAAGAAATTCTTAAAGCAACCAACGAAATTTCAGGCTTGCCTGAGCAAGACGAAGAACTTGACGAAGCGCGGCTTAACCGCCGTTTCGCCATGAAAGTGGTGCTCATTTGCGTCGTGGTCGTTATCGCCATCGTCGCCATCGTTGCTTGGATTATTAACGGAGGAAACAACTAATGCGCATCAGCGTCGCCATCGACGGACCGGCCGCAGCCGGAAAATCAACGGTCGCCAAAGAAGTCGCTAGGCGACTTGGTTACACATATATCGATACGGGTGCAATGTATCGCGCTTTCACATATTATGTGCTCAAACAAGGCGTTGACCCGCAAATTGAGACCGATTGCAACAAGCTTATTCCTGAAGTAACCATCGAACTTAAACCGGGTGGCACCGTGTTATGTAATGACGAAGACGTCACCAAACAAATTCGTGAACCGTACGTTTCAGCAAACGTTTCATATATCGCCTCGTATAAACAAATCAGACTTGCGTTAGTCGAACAACAGCGAAAGCTCGCCGAAGTGGCCTGCGTCGTCATGGATGGTCGTGATATTGGCACGTATGTTTTACCAAACGCCGACATCAAAATATTCCAAATCGCTTCGGTGGAAACTCGCGCCGTGCGCCGTTATGAAGAAAATTTATCCAAAGGCATTGACTGCACGCTTGAAAGCGTCGAGGAAGATTTGCGCAAGCGCGATTATATCGATTCGCACCGTGATTTTGCTCCGTTAAAACCAGCCCCGGATTCGATATTAATCGACACCTCGTTCATGAGCGTTGAAGAGGTTGTAACACGAATCATCGACATCATTGAGAAAAAATTGGTCGGAATTCAAAAATGATCAGTGGCACATTGGCAATACTTGGCAGTCCTAACGTTGGTAAATCAACACTATTTAATCGTCTGATTGGCGACCGTTTGGCCATTGTTGACGACATACCCGGCTTAACGCGCGATCGCATTTATGGCAAAGCACATTGGCTTCTTAAAGATTTCAATGTGATCGATACCGGCGGAATTCAAATTGAAAACGTTGGACTCCAAACACAAATTCGCGCCCAAGTGGCGATTGCCATTGAAGAAGCTGATGTAATTTTATTTGTCGTCGATGGAAAAGTCGGAATTTCCCGCGATGATTTAATTGTGGCAAAAATGCTTTACAAGGCCAAAAAGCCAGTCGTGCTCGCCGTCAATAAAATTGATGATGGGCAATTCGCCATTGATACGAATGAGTTTTATCAACTGGGCTTTGGTACGCCGATAGCCGTCAGCGCCAGCCATGGCATTGGCGTGGGCGATATTCTCGATGAGGTCGTGAAATTGTTGCCTAACAAGGCAATAGATGAATATGAAGGAAGCATTTCCTTCTCAGTTATCGGACGACCAAATGTTGGAAAATCAAGTCTCGTCAACGCCATTTTGCGACAAGAACGTGTCATCGTCAGCGAAGTCGAAGGCACGACCCGTGATGCCATCGACACACCGTTTCGTCGCGAAGGTCGTGACTATGTCGTGATTGATACCGCCGGGCTAAAAAAACGCGGTCGCATCTTCGAAGCCGTCGATAAATACGCAGCCCTGCGAGCACTGAAGGCAATCGACCGTAGCGATGTCGTATTACTTGTAATCGATGGCAGCGAAGGCATCCGTGAACAAGACAAGCACGTGGCCGGTTATGCTTATGAAGCGCGCAAAGCGATGATCATCGTCGTCAATAAATGGGATTTAGTACTCAAAGATCAAAATGCGATGCACGAATTTCAAAAGAAAATTCGCGATGAATTCAAATTTTTGGAATTTGCCCCGATTGTTTTTACTTCTGCCAAAAACAAAACGCGAATAGAAACGATTTTCGAGAGTCTGATTATCGCTTACGAAGGATATACGCTTCGTGTCTCCACAAGTTTACTTAACGACATCATCGTCGATGCTCAAATCATGAACCCGACACCCCACTTTAACGGCGGGCGTCTAAAAATATATTATGCGAATCAAGTCGACGTCAAACCGCCGACCTTCGTCTTGTTCGTCAATCACCCGGATTTCATGCACTTTTCATATAAGCGGTATTTGGAAAACCGGCTTCGCGACACATTCCATTTCGAAGGTTCCCCGATTCACTTGATTACGCGCGAAAGGAAGTAACTTTTATGCGTATTGCCATCATTGGTAGCGGCGCCTGGGCGACAGCTCTGGCCCAAGTTTTGGTCGATAACGGCCACCGCGTTATGATTTATGGCGTCGAAACGAGCCAAGTCGACGACATCAGCCTTAATCATCGTAACTCCGCCTACTTCAAAGAAATTGTCATCAATCAAAAAATACAGGCGACCACCGATTTAGCGCTTGCCCTGAGTAAAGCGAAAGCAATCGTTTTGGCCGTTCCATCTGTCGCCATGGAAAGCGTCGTCAAACAAATTAATGCGTTATTGACGCGCAAAGTAATGTTAATTAACGTTTCAAAAGGTTTTGGTTCCCATAATCAGCGCATGAGCGATGTCATCAGAGACGGCATTGATGAAACCAAGCGATTTCCGTTAGTGTCCTTGATTGGTCCCAGCCATGCCGAAGAAGTCATCCTCCGGCATTTGACCGTATTAAGCGCAACATCAATCAGTCGTGCCTATGCTCGCAAAGTTGCCCAAATGTTTTCATGCGATTATTTCCGCGTTTATATCCAAACCGATGAGATCGGAGCGGAAATTGGCGTCGCCATGAAAAACGCCATCGCCATCGCTAGTGGCATCATCGAAGGGTTAGGGTTAGGGGATAACGCGCGAGCGGCACTTGTCACGCGTGGTTTGGCAGAAATGACCTCGTTTGGTCGCCACTATGGCGGCAAGCTTAAAACGTATTTGGGATTGACAGGTCTAGGCGATTTAATCGTTACCTGCTATTCATTCCACTCCCGTAATTTCAAAGCGGGTTTAGCTATCGGAAAAGACGATTCCGCGGCTTCCTTTTTAGCGACCAACAAGACAACCGTTGAAGGAATTAGATCTGCCAAAACGGTGTATGAACTGGCTAAACAAGCAAATATCCAAGTTCCGATCGTTACATCGGTGTATCGAGTCTTGTATCAAGGCGCCCGTCCCAGCGATATGGTCGCCGAAATGATGGCCCGGCCGTTAAAAGAAGAATAATTTAAACCAAAATTAAAACTTTTAAAATAATATCAAGGGTCGCTATTGTTAATAAATGCGTGCTGTGCTAGTTTTTAGGTATCATCACAGGAGGCACATATGAATAAACTGGACTTGGTCAGCGAGGTTGCTTTAAGAACCCACTCGACTAAAAAAGAAGCAGAAGCCACTGTTGAAGCCGTGTTTGATCTGATTGAAAAATCGCTCATAAAGGGCGTCTCGGTCAAAGTCTCGGGCTTCGGCACATTCGAAATCCGCCATCGCAAAGCGCGTGTCGGCGTCAAACCGCGCACGACCGCCAAAATCAAGATTCCTGCCACCAAAGTCGTCGCCTTCAAGCCGTCAAAGGCGCTGAAAGAAAACGTCAAATAACATCGTTTGACAATGAAAGAGGGTTATCCCTCTTTTTATTTGCAATAAAAATATATTCGTATAGTATAGGTCTATATGGATCTGCACGTTTTTCTTGACTTAGCCGCGCTTTTCAGTAAGCATGGCCATCGTTTGTACATGATTGGAGGCTCATCGCGAGATTATTTGTTGGGCTTGCCGATTGAGGATTTTGATTTGGTCAGCGATGCCACGCCGACGCAAATGGAAGCATTTTTGCCTGACGCCGATTATCGGTTTTCACATTATGGCAATGTCAAGCTTAAAGTGGGAAATCAACGCATCGACGTAACGACGCTTCGCGAAGAAGCCGGCTATAAGGATTTTCGCCATCCGCAATCAATCAGCTTCGTAACCGAAATCGAAAAAGACTATCCTAGACGTGATTTTACCATTAATGCGATATATATCGACGCTAAACTGAACATATACGATTTTTGTGAAGGGCTCACGCATTTAAAACAAAAACGACTAGTCGTCATCGGGGAGGCGAATACCAGAATCCAAGAAGACCCAATTCGAATTCTTCGTGCACTACGATTTATGCTCCGACTCGATTTTGAACTCGACGAGGCTTTGTGCAAGGCAATTATCAACAATATCGACATGCTCGATTATGTCAATCCCGCCAAAGTGAACGCCGAGATTGCCAAGATGGAAAAAATCGATATCACACGAGCAAAGGACATCCTGTTTTCTTTCGGCATACAGGAACGCTATTGATGGTGTAAAATAACTAATATGGATCAAATGTTTAGCGCGGTTGATATCCGCTATTTACTACTCGAGAATTATAAAAATATGGGTTTGTCAGAAGAACATGTGACAACGCTTTTACTGATTGACCACTTACTGTCTCAAGGGACGATGTTAGTGACCGCCGACGTGTTGTCGTTAAAAATGTCGCTTCCCCTTAACCGCATCGATGGCATCTTAGTGGAGCTGCTCGCTAAAGATTTACTCGAATACGACAATTCCGACAACAACATGAAAACGACACTGGCACCCTTGAAACAAAAGTTATATCGCGATTTTCAATTGACGATTGTCAAACAAAGCGAAGAAAACGCACGCGAAGATTTCGCCGAATCGGTCTCCAACGTCTATGCGATTTTTGAGAAAGAATGGGGACGAACGCTTTCTCCGCTTGAATTCGGTCGTATTCGCGAATGGATTAGTTATGGCTATACCGATCAGATGATTATCGATGCGCTTCATGAAGCGCTTGCAACTAAGAAACAATCGATACGGGCCATCGATAAAATCTTATTAAAACGTACGGCGCGTAGCGATGTCGCCAAAGAAGGATATTCCGCCGTTTCCGAGCAGTGGGAAAAAGATATCGAAAAAACGATTGCCATCGCTCAAACCAAATGGCTCGACGATGACGAGTGAAAAATTAAAGCGCATCATTGAATATTTCGACGATATTTTACCTGAAGCCGGTTGCGAGCTTGTTTATCGCAAACCTCACGAGCTTTTGATTGCCGTTGTTTTATCGGCCCAAACTAGCGATGCCAGCGTCAATAAGGCGACACCAGCTTTATTTAATAACTACCCAACCGTAGTCGATTTAGCCCAGGCACCACTGGAATCGATTGAGCAACATATCCGCGCGATTGGGCTATATCGGACAAAAGCCAAACATGTCAAAGCGTTATGCATGGCCTTGTTACAACATCATCAAGGTAAAGTTCCATCTGATAAAGCCGCGCTTTTGGCGCTTCCTGGTGTCGGCGTCAAAACGGCCAACGTCGTGCGCGCGGAGTTATTTAAGATTCCCGAAATCGCCGTTGATACGCATGTGGCTCGTATCTCAAAACGATTGGGATTCGCTAAATTGAGTGACGATGTCAACGTGATTGAGCGAAAACTGAGAAAAGCATTGCCGGTTGCCCGTTACATTAAGACGCACCATCAAATGATTCACTTCGGTCGTTACTATTGCCCCGCAAGAGGCATGAATTGTTCGGTATGCCCTTTAGTCGACATTTGCGTCGAAAAGCATAAAAATTTAGCGACGCGCTAATAAGTGGTCAAGCGCCTTAAGATAATCAATGCGCGGCGCGTATCCGTTTTCAATTAAAATTCCATGTTGACGTATCAATTGTAAGGGCACCGAGCGGCGTTTGTCGCCAGTTTTCACTTCAATGATGTGTTTGGCTTCAATTAGATACGTTTCATCTAAACTCGCAAAGCGAATAATAAATAACGCTAGGCCATCTTGGGCGATGACCCGTGATAGATGTTTCAGTTGATGTTCGTAAACGTTTGATAACGGAAACGAATTTTTCGATAATGTGCTTTTAGCTTCCATATCAAGATAGCGACCTTTGTAAATGCCGTTATAATCGGTTGTCGATTGCTTCTCAAAATAGGCGTCAACGATCCGGGCGCCTTTCGAATAATCGACTTTGACGACATTTATCGGCGTTGGCCTTTTTGTGATAAGGGCGATGCCGACCTCGTTATAATACTCGTTTGATAAATTCAAATCGTGTTCAAGTGACATGCCGCGGTTTGAGGCTGACGTTTGCCCAATCGTCGGTTTTTTGGTCACTGGTTTATACGGCACGCCGCCAGGATATTTGATCATCCTAGGTAATCCTTTACGTAATTGCGGAATTCTTCAGCGGACACGCTTTCTCCCGATAGCAGAGCGTTAAGCGTTTTTGTCAGCGGTTCTGGCAAATGTCTCATTTGAGCCAAAACTTTCAGATATTCATCAAAAATGATGTCTTTTTTCACAAAACAATCTTTATAGATTGCGATTAAATTCTTGGCGTCGTCAAGCGGATCGTGCGACGTTCCTTCAAATTGACGTCCGAAAACTTTTAAATAGTTAGCAAGTGACAAAGGATTGTTCTTATCATCACGAATGAATTGTCCTAAAAGCGACGACATGTCAAGGTGATGTTTGGCGATATGCTTGGCCACGGCCTCATCGGCATTAGGCGAATAAACTAACGATTGCATGAATATGCGCACATCATGGGTTCCAAACGTCACAAACGCCATCTTAGAAAAATGGGGTCCGCAGTAGTTCTTGATATCGGTAAGCGCTTGGGCATAAGTAATGCCTTGTTCGGCCAACATCTCTTTGGTGATCCCCGTCAATTTGGTTACAAAGTTACCAATCGTATTTTTAGGTTTCACATAACGTTTAATGCCTTTGTAAGTGCGAGCGATCGAGCCATCTGGTTTTAAGGTCGTTTTGATGGCGCCAAAAGCAATCATCTCATGGGAGAACTGCGTTCCTTCTAGGTCAAGAAACAACAAATGCCTACGATGATGGATTTGCTTAATGATTGTTTTCATAATTTATCGTGATTAGTATAGCACTTATTAATAGTGGTGCATGTCTGTTTTTTCCCTGGCTTGACCATCACCAAAAATTGTAAAGACACACATCTTGATATATAATATCAATTCGAGGTTAAGCAATGGATTATCGGTTGGGATTGACGAGCGAACAAATATTAACCAAGAAATTCGCTGCCGACACGCGTGGCTATGATGCGCAACAGGTCGATGAGTTTCTCGATTGCGTGCTGGAAGAGTTTCGCCGTTATGAAGCATTTGTCAATAACGAACTACCGGCTTTACTAAAAGCTGGCGATCAGTACGACCAACTCAAAAATCGGAATCAAGAACTCGAAATCGAACTCGCGGTGCTCAAGGATAAATTCGCCGGTTTATCCAAAAATGACACGGTAACGATTAACCAAAACAACCTCGAATTACACCGGCGCATCAGCGCGCTTGAAAAAGCGCTGTACAAACTCGGACAAGATCCGAACAAAGTGAAGTAGTCGCCGACCCGGATGATTGCTGGCTTCGGCCAGAGGAAAGTCCATGCTCGCACGGGCTGTGATGCCCGTAGTGATTGTGCTAACGGAAAAAATAACGTTAGGTATATGGGAGCATATAACGGCGGTGCAAGGCCTAAATCGCAAGACATGGCGGCGCACCTGAAAGTGCCACAGTGACGTAGTCTAGTGGGAAACCCTAGAATGGAACGCGGTAAACCCCACAAGCGAGAAACCCAAATTTGGTAGGGGAAGTGTATGGCGAGAATCGAATCGCCCAACGCATGCAATGCATAGATAAATAATCATCCAATGACAGAACATGGCTTACAGGGTCGGCTACTCAACAAAGAAAGCAACGATATGAATTTACCAAACAAAATTACGATTGGTCGCGTCGTTATGGTGGGCATCCTCATCGTGTTATTGGCGTTCCCTTACACTAACTTTGGCATTAGTATTCCAATTATTTCGGGCGATATTAACCTCATCTATTTGATTGGTGGCATCATTTTTTTGATTGCCAGTTTTTCGGATTTCCTTGATGGATACATCGCCAGAAAATTTAATTTGGTGACTGATTTTGGCAAATTCATGGATCCGGTTGCCGATAAGGTATTAGTCGATGCCAGTTTGATTTTCTTGATGATTCGGCCCGTTTACGCCGCATCTAGCCAAATCGTGGTCATGCCACTAATTGTGATTATTTTCATTGCTCGCGATTTAATCGTCGACGCGATGCGACTCGTAGCCAGTGGCAAAAAAGTCGTCGTCGCCGCGAATATTTTTGGAAAATTGAAAACGGTCGCTCAGATGATTGCCGTCACGTTTTTATTTTTAAACGATTGGCCGTTTTCATTTTTGGGGCTGCCACAATATTTGACAGTCACCGACTTGCTTGTCTACCTTGCCGCTTTGTTGTCATTGGCGTCGGGCGTGATTTATATCATCCAAAACAAACGGGTGTTTCAAGACAATGCGTGAAGTAAAAACGCTTCTTAAGCTGGCGAACGAACTCGGAAAAACGATTGGCACCGTCGAAAGCATCACCGGTGGCGCACTGACTGCTGCCCTTACTTCGGTCAGTGGCGCATCTAAAGTCATCAAGGGTGGTTTGGTGACCTACACAAACGAAGAAAAAGAGAAGCTATTGACGATATCGCGGACTTTGTTGGAAAAGCATGGCGCTATTTCCGAAGCAGCCGCTCATGAGATGGCTAAACTTGGTCGTTATCGCCTTAACGTCGACTTATGTGTGGCATTAACTGGAAATGCGGGTCCCACCGCAATTGAAAACAAGCCAATCGGCTTATTTTACCTTGCTATCGCCACGCCCCATGAAGTGTGTGTCAAGAAATTCATGGTCAGCGGCACGAGAACACAAATTCGTCGCCAAGCCGTCAACGCCGCTTTATTAGAAATAATTCATGCGCTAAAAATTGGTTGCTAATCGCCAAACTACAATTAAAGTGACTATTAATACATGAAAGGTATTTAAACAATATGGCAAAAGAAACTGTCAATCAAAAAGACGCTGCGTTGGAAGAAGCGCTACGCGCAATTGAAAAAATGTATGGAAAAGGATCGATTATGAAATTGGGCGAACGTCCGAATACCGATATCGATACGATTCCCTCCGGTTCATTGGCGCTTGATTTGGCGCTAGGCGTCGGAGGTTATCCCAAAGGACGCATCATTGAAATATTCGGTCCAGAAAGCAGTGGCAAAACGACATTGGCGCTTCACGCCATCGCCGAAGCGCAAGCGCGGGGCGGACGGGCGGCGTTTGTCGATGCCGAACATGCGATCGATCCGGTGTACGCCAAGAAATTAGGCGTCAAAATCGATGAATTGATTCTTTCGCAACCTGATAATGGCGAACAAGCACTTGAAATCGTGGAGATGCTCGCGCATTCATCAGCCATCGACATCATCATCGTCGATAGCGTGGCGGCATTAGTGCCACAAGCTGAGCTTGACGGAGTCATGGCCGACACGCAAGTAGGCTTACAAGCTCGTTTGATGTCAAAGGCGATGCGCAAACTCGCTGGTGTTTTGAATAAATCGAGCTGCACCGTCATTTTCATTAATCAACTGCGTGAAAAAGTTGGCATCATGTATGGTAATCCCGAAGTGACTAGCGGTGGCCGTGCTTTGAAGTTTTACGCGACCGTGCGCATTGACATCCGTCGCGCCGAAGCGATTAAAAACGGCGATCAAATCGTTGGCAACACCGTCAACATCAAAATCGTTAAAAATAAAGTTGCCCCGCCATTCAAATCGTGCAAGGTCGATTTGATATTCGGTGAAGGATTTGCTAAAACCGGAGAGGTGCTAGACTTAGCAGTCGAGTTAGGCCTTATTAAGAAAATGGGTTCTTGGTACGAAGTCGATGGAACACGGATTGGTCAAGGTCGGGAAACGGCCAAGCAGTTTTTAAAAGACAATCCTGAATTATTCCTCGATTTATCCACGAAGATAAAGACAGGAATCGTCGCCTAGAACAAATTGGAGCCTGCCGGCTCCTTTTTTTGTGCGAATTATTAAAACGTTGATTGATCCGTGCTAAAATTACCAAAGAGGATTAAACATGAATTATCAACGCAATTATTTGTATTTCAAAAATCCCCGCAAATACAATTTTTGGTGGCTGTTGCTTTTCTTACTCATCGCTGGGGGTGCGATCTACGCAAGCTTTTCAGGCATGTTGACGCCAACTTATCTTGGCTATGTCCTCGGTGGTATTTTGTTGCTATTAGGAGTTTCGTTTGGGGCGTTTTTCCCGTTGCGTTGCCGTATCAAAGATAGTTATATTGACAAGCAAGTGCGCGATGGCGTGGTCATGTTTGAGAAACTCGCGCTTGATCAACTTAAAATCACACCGCTGAAAAGCGATGTGTTGCAAACGGTTCGTTATTATTCATTTACCGAATCCACTAAATACAAAGATATCGAAATCCTGTCGCGTGAGGGTGATGACGAAAAGAAACGTACTTCCCACATCCGACTGATTTCCTACTTTTTCACCGAATCAAAGTTCATCGCCTATCACTACGAATTCAGCCTTATCAAGCCATGGTTGGCGGAAGGATACACCAACTATTACTATAGTGAGATGTCGACCAAGGAAGTCCACGAAGTCAATACCGAAAACAATCCGTATTTACAAACCGTGGAAATCATAAACAAATAAGGATTGATTGAAACCATCGACAGAATCGGTGGTTTTTTTATGCTTACTACTATATACATTTATGTATAAGTTATGATAATGTGCTACTGGAAACGGATGTGATGCTATGACTTTTACTGAATTTATTCAGCAATTAGCCCAACGACTCGATTTTTTGTCGCCAAAGAAACGTGAACAAACCTTAATCAAATATCGTCGATTATTCGAAGATGCCAAACAGCTCGGAATCGAAGAAACCGCGTTTGTCGCCGGACTCGGATCGATTGATACGATTGTGGCAAAACTGCGAAACGAACAAATTGTGCCTGACCAATCCTCAACAACCGCGACGCAGCTTAAGAAATCGCTCGTGTATTTACTCGCGATTGTGATTGCAGTCGCCATTGGTTTTTTGATGTTCGGCTTGTTCTCATTTGGCTTGTCGTACTTCGTTTTTGGAATTACCAAACTAATCCAAAACGCCAGTGTTTCCCAGGCGGCTTATGCCCTTTATATCGGGCAAATGCTGATTGGGGCCGGCATTTGGGTCATTTTAATCGGATATTTGACAAAATCACGTGGAAATTTCAACTGCCTGGTTAAAAAACTAAATCAAGCGATAATCCCTAACAAAGGAGGGCCTTCACATGAATAAGCTTATCCTCGTCGGTGCGATTATTCTTGGTGGGGGTCTTGTCAGTGCCGTGACCGGTTCCATCATTTCGGGCGAACCGATGATGCCGATGGTACGCATTGAAGATTATGAAGCGGCGGATCCTCATGTTGAAGAAATCGCTCTAGTTGAACAGCTTGAACTTGATTTATCGAATCGCAGCATTAATGTGTTTACCCATGAAGCGGCAACGGTTGAACTACATTACTACGTCGCCGATCACGACCGGATTGATGTTGAATTGGTTGGTACGACGCTTAGCATGACTAGTGACGTCGATCCATTCGTGCACATGTGGGGGTGGGCGATGTTTCGCAATCCCGAAATTTTCATGGTTGAAGTATACATTCCCACCACATCGACACTTGATTTGTCCGCCAGAACAAGCAATGGAGCCATTAGTTTGACCGATATCGGATCCATCGGTAACCTATCTTTGCACTCATCCAATGGGGCTATCAAACTCGATGCGGTACTTGAGTGCCAAACGCTGACTGGCGAGACATCAAACGGAAGATTGGAACTTGATGATGTGACAGCCCTTGAGGAGATCACATTGCGGACGAGCAATGGCCGGATTGTTTACGACGATGTCTCGGCTCCCGAAATTTATTCGCGTACGAGTAATGGTAATATTGTCGTGACTAATTTGGTAACAGATGATTTGGAATTAATCTCTTCTAACGGCGACATCGAAGCAACGCTGCCTGGAACATTGGCCAACTACCGCGTCAATATGGAAACGACCAATGGCAACTACTATCTCAATGGCTCAAAAGTAAGCACAAACGCCTACAATACAGGTTTGAGCAACAAGATTCGCCTCGCCACTTCAAATGGTGATATTCGTCTCAATTTCCTCGGTTAAAATGTCATTTTAAAAGTGTCAATGGCCGAATATTATTTGTGGTATTCGGCCTTTTATTTTGCTAAAATATTAGCGTATCAATAGATACTTCACATAAATCCAAAGATCGCTTCCATTATTTCAAGCCCAGCTTGTGATACATACTAAGGTTATTCGCCTTTCGCGCGAAACGGTTTTTGGGTAAAGTGGCCCAGCCATTTTTATTGTATTTATCGGTTCTGGTCCTAATAACATTGACCAAAAAACTAACCACGAAAGGAAATAATTATGTTAGTAGTCTATGCCATGGAAGCCGGACTCGCGGTTTCCCTCATAATTATCGCGCTTTTCGTCGGCATCGGCGCTGGATTAGCCATCTACGCCTTGGTGCCTTTCTTCAAAGCCAAACGGGCGATGAAGCAAGCCGCCAAGATTATCCGCGACGCCGAAATCCGCAGCGAGCACCTCATTAAAAACAGTCAACTTGACGCCAAACAAATGGCCTATGAGATGAAGCAGGAAGCCGAGCGCGAAATCAAAGAACGAAAATCCGAAGTCGCCGCCTCCGAAAACAAATTGTTGCAACGCGAACAAAGCATCGATCGCCGCGACGTTGCCTTAATCGGCAAAGAAAACATTCTTGAGGAAAAAGCCGAGGCCTTATCACAACGGGGCCGCGAACTCGAAAAGAAAGAAAAAATACTCCAAGAAAAACTCGATTCAATCATCAGTGAACTTGAAAAAGTGTCGCAAATGTCAATCAACGAAGCGAAAGCCGAAATCATGGCGCGCGTCGAGAGCAAACTAAGTAAAGAGATTGCCACCTTCATTAAAAACAAAGAAGACGAAGCCAAAGACACAGCACTTCAACAAGCTCAAGAGATTCTTGGCATCACGATTAATCGCTATGCTCAAGAATTTACGACGGAGCGAACCGTCAGCGTCGTCGCCCTTCCAAATGACGAAATGAAAGGTCGGATTATCGGCCGTGAAGGAAGAAATATTCGTAGTCTCGAACAACTATTAGGCGTTGATTTGATAATCGACGATACCCCAGAAGTGATCACCGTCAGCTGTTTTGATCCAATCCGACGCGAAATCGCCAAAAAGACGTTAGAAACGCTTATCAAAGACGGTCGCATTCAACCGAGCCGGATTGAAGAAGTCGTCGAAAAGGCCAAAAAAGAAGTCGATGAAACGATCAAGGTCGCCGGCAAAGAAGCGGCGTTCCGCCTTGGATTGCCGAGTATCCACCCCGAATTACTGACACTTGTCGGCCGCATGCGTTACCGGACTAGCTATGGCCAAAACGCCTATGACCACATTATCGAAGTCGCCAAACTAACAGGAATCATGGCCGCCGAACTCGGTCTTGATCAAACGTTAGCCAAACGTGCCGGTTTGCTCCATGACATTGGCAAAGCAATCGACTTTGAAATGGAAGGCAGCCACGTTGAACTCGGGGCTCGCTTCGCTAAAAAGTATGGTGAACCCGATGTCGTCATCAACGCAATTGAAAGCCATCATGGCGACGTTGACGTCAAATACGTGATATCCAATCTCGTGATTGCCGCCGATACGCTTTCGGCCGCCCGTCCCGGTGCCCGCAGCGAAACGCTTGAAAACTACATCAAGCGATTGGAACAACTCGAGAAGATTTGCAAGGCGCATGAAGGCGTCGCTCAAAGCTATGCGATGCAATCGGGCCGCGAAGTGCGCGTGATGGTTATTCCCGAACGGATTGATGACGCCGCCGCTTACAAACTCGCGCGCGACATCCGTGAACAAATCGAGTCCGAGATGACCTATCCTGGTCAAATCAAGGTTTCCGTCATACGCGAATACCGCGCTGTAGAGACCGCCAAATAAAGGCATGAAAAAAATCCTTTTCATCGGAGATATCGTAGGACAAAAGGGACGGCAAGCCGTCCTTTTTCACCTATCGAAGCTCAAGAAAAAACACAATATTGATTTTGTGATTGCCAACGCCGAAAACGCCACGCATGGTAAAGGTTTGATTTATCATCACTATGAAAGTTTACTTGATTACGGCATCGATTGCCTGACGCTAGGTAACCATTACGACGCCAAAAGCGAAATCAGGCATTATCTCGATGGTGCCTTATCGCTTGTGCGTCCTTACAATTTGTTGAAAGAATACCCAGGCGTGGGCACGACGGTGTTCAAAGACGACCGTTTTTCGATACGAATCACTAATCTGCTCGGTAGCGCCTTCATGAGTGAAGAAGTCAAAAATCCATTTGATTGTCTCGATGAAATCATCAAAAAAGAAGAAAAGACCGACATTCATATCGTCGATTTCCATGCTGAAGCCACAGGTGAAAAATATGCGTTAGCACACGCGTTTGACGGCCAAGTCAGCGCCATAATCGGTACACATACTCATGTGCAAACCCGCGATGCGCGCATCTTGAGCAATGGCACCGGCTACATTTCCGATGTCGGGATGACCGGCCCCTATGAAGGTATTTTAGGCGTCAATCCTGAGTCCATCATCAAGCGGTTATGGCATAACGAAAAAGTCGTGTTCACCCTTGACAATCGGCCCAGCGCCATTTTCTCAGCCATCATCATCAGTGTCGATGAAACGACGGGTTTAACGTTGGAAATAACTCCATTATATTTACTGGAGAATAATCTCGATGCCAATTGATATTAAGCAAACGCCTAATTTAATCAAAGCCCGCTCCAGATTGCATCAGCAAGTGCTCATTTTGCACGATGAAATTGCAATTCCCGAACGGCTCCGTCAAGTGGCTGCCGGGAAACATTATTTTATTAAAACATACGGTTGCCAAGCCAACGTACGCGACGAGGAAACGATGCGCGGTCTTTTGGAAGCGGCTGGATTTAAGCCCACCGACCACGAACGAGAAGCTGATTTAGTCATCTTAAATACGTGTGCGGTTAGAGAAAACGCCGAAGATAAGGTATTCGGCCAAGTCGGTGTGTTAAAAGGAATCAAACAAGTAAACAAAGACCTGGTCGTTGCTATCGGTGGATGTATGGTCCAACAAGCCCACATCGTCACCGATATGATTGACAAGTACAAACACGTTGATTTGATGTTTGGAACGCATAATATTCACCAGCTGCTCGATTTACTCGATGAAGTATATGCTACCAAAACACGTGTCGTCAGCATTCCTTCATTGACGAGTGAATCGCATGAAGCGCTCCCTGCGAAACGGCTGCACCGTTTCAAGGCGTTTGTCAATATCATGTATGGTTGCGATAAATTTTGCACATATTGCATCGTTCCTTACACGCGGGGTCGCGAGCGCTCACGTCCTGTCGCCGACATCTTAAACGAATGCCGGCAACTTGTCAGGGACGGATATCAAGAAATAACGTTACTTGGTCAAAACGTCAATGCCTATGGTAAAGACAAGGGCGACGGTTACGATTTTGCCGCGTTGCTTGAGGATGTCGCCAAGACCGGCATTGCTCGACTTAGATTCACGACATCACATCCATGGGATTTTTCGCTCCGCATGATTGAAGTCATTGCCAAATATCCCAATATCATGAAGGCCATCCACTTACCGGTTCAATCAGGTAATAATGGCATTTTAAGATTAATGGGTCGCCGTTATACACGCGAATCTTACTTGCGGTTAGTCGCTTCCATGCGCACGGCGATGCCCAATCTAGCGCTGACCACCGACATCATCGTCGGATTTCCAAATGAAACGGAAACTCAATTCAACGACACGCTCTCGCTCGTGCGAGAAGTCGGTTACGATGGCGCCTTTACGTTTATTTATTCGCCTCGAGTCGGAACCCCCGCTTCACGTATGATCGATAACGTGACGCCAGAATTGAAACATCAATGGTTTGATCAACTTGTTAAAGAAGTCGAAGCCAGCGCTCAAATTCGCGCCGATGCCTTGGTGGGACAAACGCTGAAAGTGCTTGTCGATGGGGTATCCAAGCGTAACGACAAAGTGCTTTCCGGTTATAGCGAGGGCAATAAACTCGTGCATTTCATCGGCGATGAAACTTTGATCGGATCGATTGTAAACGTCAAAATCACTTCATCGCATTTATATTCAGTGCACGGAGACCTCGTATGAACGAAGTAGAAAGCAAACTACAAGAAGTCAAACAAGCGCTATATCAAATACCCGAAGTCATCGAATTTTTAGCGGTGCGTCAAGCGATTTTGCAAAACCAAGAACTAAGCGAACTAGATCAAAAAATCAGGGCGGCGCAACGTGGTATGGGACAGCATCTTAACGACGAGCACTACAAAACTCATCGAGCGGTATATGACGAAGCGACTGCGATTTACGAAGCGCATCCACTCGTCGTCAATTACCGTAATCTTAAGGAAGCCGTCAACCTTATTTTGACGCAGATGAAAGACATTCTTTCCCTCGAATGACACCAAAACGACATTAAGAAATTATGTTAAAATAATTAATTGAGCAAACATTCATGAAAATGCCTTATACACCGATGATGATGCAATATCTAGCCATCAAGGAGAAGCATCCGGATACCTTGATATTGTTTCGGCTCGGGGACTTTTACGAATTCTTTTTTGATGACGCCAAAATCGCTTCGAAAGAACTCCAGTTGGTACTTACCGGCAAAAACGCCGGCAGTAAACAAAAAGTCCCGATGTGCGGCGTTCCCCATCATGCCATTAAAAGTTATGTTGCCAAACTAGTTAACCGTGGCTATAAAGTCGGTGTCGTCGAGCAACTTGAAGACCCGGCGTTAGCCAAAGGATTGGTCGATCGCGACGTCATCCAAATCATGACGCCGGGAGCGTTCATCGACGCTGGTGGTTCTGATAACAATTTCATTTGCGCGATTGAAGATACGGGAATTAATTTCGTGTTAGTTGCCTGCGACATCGCCACGGGCGATCTGTTCGTGACCAACGTCGAACGCGATTTGATTAGTTTGAATAGTGAACTTGATGCTAGACAAACACGCGAAATTGTCGTTTCAAGCTCATTTGACGAGACGATTCTATCGCAGTTAATAGCAGGCCGACGCTTACTTGTATCGCGGCAAGACGATAATGAGCCGACTTTAGAATACGAACCGCTGTTGACCTCGATTAACGATGGTCACCAAATGAAAGCCGTTGCCCGCCTCATTCATTACTTGGAAATAACCCAAAAGCGCTCGTTGGGATATTTGAAGCCGGCCGTTCTTTACAAAGCCCAATCGATTTTGCGCATCGACAGTTATTCTTCAGCCAATCTCGAGTTAATCCAATCACTGCGTAACCACGAAAAGTACGGATCGCTTTTTTGGCTACTCGACGATACTAAAACGGCGATGGGAACGCGAAAACTAAAACAATGGATTTTACGTCCTAGCGCTGACTTGGAAACGATTGTCAAACGGCAAGACATGATTGGCGCCTTGATTGAACAGTTTTTGATTCGTGACGATTTAAGCAAAGCTTTAGCTGATATTTATGACCTTGAACGACTCATAGCCCGAATTGGATATGGTAATGCCCATGGCCGTGATTTGCTGCAACTAAAACATTCACTAGCTAAATTACCATCAATTAAACAGGCACTACAATCTATTGCTGAACCACATTTGCATCGCCTGGGCGAGCAGTTCGAGACGCTTACCGATGTGTACCAACTCCTTGAATCTGCTGTCGATGAGGACGCCCCATTGACACTTAAAGAAGGTGGCATTTTTAAGCGCGGCTTCAATCGTGAACTCGATGAGTTAATCGATTTAGCTAGTGGCGGAAAAGTGTGGATTTCCACGCTTGAAGCTAAAGAACGCGAACGGACGGGCATTAAAAATCTCAAAGTCGGATACAACAAAGTGTTCGGATATTACATCGAAATCAGTCAAGGCAACTTGTCGCTTTTAAAACCGGAATATGCCTATGAACGCAAACAAACACTAACGACATGCGAACGGTTCATCACCCCCGAGTTAAAAGCCAAGGAAACGCAAATATTGCATGCCGAGGAGCGTCGACAAAATCTTGAATATGAATTATTCATTCAACTACGACGCGACATTGAACGCCATACCAACACGATTCAAACGATTAGCGATCAGTTATCGGACATCGACGTTTTAATTGCGCTAGCTAATGTTTCGGGCAAAAACGGTTATGTCCGTCCAACCTTCAACACCGACCGTGTCATCGATGTGAAAAAAGGCCGCCATCCCGTGATTGAAAAAGTCATGAAAATTAATCGCTATGTTGCTAACGACATCGATTTTGATCAAACGGTTGACATATTGTTGATTACCGGTCCCAACATGGGTGGTAAATCGACATATATGCGACAATTGGCATTGATTGTCATTTTGGCACAGTTAGGATGTTATGTGCCGGCCGATTATGCCAATTTGCCAATATTCGATGCCATTTATACACGGATTGGCGCCAGTGACGATCTTGTCAGCGGCCAATCGACTTTTATGGTTGAAATGAATGAATCCAATTACGCGCTCCGTCACGCTAGTGATCGTTCGTTGCTACTTTTTGATGAAATCGGACGCGGAACGGCAACATACGATGGGATGGCGCTTGCCCAAGCGATCATGGAATATATCGCCACTAGCGTCAAAGCCAAGACGATATTCTCAACCCATTATCATGAACTGACGAAACTCGAAACGAAACTCCCCAATTTACGAAACATTCAAGTATTCGTTTCCGAACAAAAAGATAAAGTTACATTCTTATACAAAGTTGCCCGTGGCGCCATGAACAAAAGTTATGGCATTAATGTCGCAAGATTAGCGCATTTACCCGAAGTGCTGCTCAAGCGTGCCAAAGATATTTTGAAACATCTCGAAAGCAATGGCACACATACCTCGTTTGAGGTGATGGAACAACCGACGCCAAACGATGTGCCATGGATCAAAGAACTCGAACAACTCGATCCATTAGCGATGACGCCGATGGAGGCCCTAAAATTTTTATACGAATTGAAAAAGAAGATGAAATGATATGGGAAAAATCATCTTATTAGATAATACGCTGTCAAACATGATTGCCGCCGGTGAAGTGGTCGAGCGACCGAGCAGCGTCGTCAAAGAATTAGTCGAGAATAGTCTCGATGCCAAAGCGACTTCGATTGAAGTCGCCATCCATGATGCCGGACGCACCAAGATCGTTGTCAGCGATAATGGCGAGGGCATGGACCGCGACGATGCGCAATTGGCGCTTAAGCGCCATGCCACGAGCAAAATTAAAACTGAATTCGATTTGTTCCGAATCAAGACGCTCGGATTCAGAGGCGAAGCACTGCCCTCGATTGCCTCCGTTAGCAAGATGACGCTTGAAACCTCGACCGGTCGTGGCGGCACGAAAATCGAAGCGTATGAAGACCAAATCGCCATCAGCGACGCCACCGCGCGAATAGGTACCACAATCACCGTTGAAGAATTATTTTATAATACACCGGCCCGTTTGAAATATTTGAAAAGCGACCAAACGGAAACATCAAGTTGCATTGAGTCACTATCGCGTTTAGCCGTTGGCCATCCCCATGTTTCGTTTAGTTTAAGCGTGGAGGATAAACTGATTTTCAAAACTTCGGGTCGCGGCGACCAACTGGAAACGATTATGCAAGTGTTTGGCACTCATGCCGCGAAAAATATGGTGCCGATGAAATATTCGTGTCCAGATTTTACGATTGATGGTTTTATCGGTAAACCCGACATTGCCAAAAGCAATCGGTATTATATGATTTCACTGCTGAACGGACGCGCCGTTTATATGCCAAAAATCCAAACGGCGATTATTGAAGCATATCGCGATTTTTTGCCCAATGTGCGGTATCCGTTCACAATTATTAACTTAAAGGTCGATCCTTCCCTAGTCGATGTCAATGTCCATCCGAGCAAACGTGAAATTCGCTTCTCGAAAGAAGACGTTTTAAGACAAGTTCTGCTTGAAATAATTCCGCACCATTTGAAAATAACGACGCTGGTGGCCCAGCCACTTATTAGCGCGATTAAGAAAACGACAAATGAATCTGTTGTCGATGAACCAATCTCAATATTTGAGCCAACGATGGAATATGCGACTATAGTGCCGCAACCTTCACTTTCTTACGATGCGCCGCCGCGAACAAAGTTTCAGGCCATCGCGCAAATTCACGCAACATATATCGTTGCCACTTCGCAAACCGGAGCACTTCTTCTAATCGATCAACACGCGGCCGCCGAACGGATCAATTATGAGAAATATCAAGCGATGGCCCAGACATCTGCCTACATCGTGACGCCGTTAGTACCGCTAATCATCGAATTGAAACCGAGCGAAGCACGACTTCTCGACGAAAATAAAATCACCGCGCTTCATGAGACGGGAGTCACGCTTGTTCCGTTTGGCAGCAACACCTACCAAGTCAATCAAATACCAATCTGGGCGCGCGAGGATGACGAACGCCGCTACGTCGAGGGATTGATTGATCAGATTATCCATCTTGATAAAATTGACATTCTTGCGATTCGTGATCAGGCGATAGCCTCAAAAAGTTGTAAACGAAGTCTGAAAGCCAATCAATCTTTATCGCTGGCAGAAATGCAAAAACTTATCGACGATTTATTAAAAACGGATAATCCTTACAGCTGTCCCCATGGCCGACCGACGATGATTGAATTTAGTCAATCCGAGCTTGAAAAAATGTTCAAACGGACTGGTTTTTGATGATTTACGTCATCACTGGCGCAACCGCGAGCGGAAAAACCGCCTTGTCGTTACGATTTGCCAAAGCTATCGGCGCTCACATTATTAACGCTGACGCCTTTCAAGTATATCGTGGACTCGATATCGGAACCGCGAAAGCTAGTTTAAATCAACGTCAGGAAATACCACATCACTTGATTGACATTGTTGACCCTGATCAAGGTTATGATGTGCGTGCTTATCAAAGCGATGCTCGTAACGTAATCGATGATTTGAATAAGAAAAACATCCCGATTATCATCGTGGGTGGAACGGGTCTGTACATACGGGCGGCGCTGTTTGATTATTTTTTCCCACAACATAATCAAGACTTTGCTCCGATCGATACCACTAAAAGTAACCAAGAGCTGCATGAACAATTACAAAGCATTGATGCTGACGCCGCTAAGAATATCCATCCAAACAACCGCAAACGTATTATTAGGGCACTGGAAATATTTTATGCAACGGGTATTTCTAAAAGCGAACACTTACATAAAGTCGCACCTAATCAATTATATGATGCCCTATTCGTGGGCATCAAACATGATCGAACCATGCTCTACGAGCGAGTCAATCGCCGCGTATTGGACATGGTTAGCGCCGGACTGCTCGATGAAGTCCGATCATTGTACGATCGATATGGTAAGAACGCCCGAGCGCTTCAAGCCATCGGATACAAAGAATTTTTTCCATATTTTGAAGGGCAAGCGACATTGCAGGAAGCGATTATCAAATTACAACAAGCCAATCGCAACTATATAAAAAGACAAGATACATTTTTCAAACATCAACTGCCGATGACTTGGTTTGCTAACGCGGATGAAGCATTCGCATATCTAATGAGGGCGCACGAACATAATGGATCAACGACTTGAAAGGTTAAACCTCTTATTCGCGCCGGATGGTATCGACAAACTAACCAACGCTAAAGTCGCTGTAATTGGCCTTGGTGGCGTCGGCGGACCAGCGCTTGAATGCCTTGTACGTTCGGGCATCGTCAAATTTTTGTTAATTGATTCCGACATTGTTCAGCCTTCAAACTTAAATCGACAAACTCTCTACGATTCGACGGATATTGGCTCTAAAAAAGTGGCCGCTGCTAAAAAAAGGATTCAAGCAATCAATCCGCGACTTGAAATTGCGACAAGCGATGTTCCCATTGAGATGGAGTCTATTTCGATTCTTGACGATTATCAACCCGATTACGTGATTGACGCGATTGATAACATTACCGGAAAATGTGCGCTGATCAAATGGTCAATCCAACATCATGTTCCGTTTGTCAGTAGCCTCGGCATGGGTAACCGGATCAAGGCTGAATTGATTGGAATTACGACCCTCATGCACACCGAATATGATCCGCTTGCCAAAGCATTGCGAACCGCGCTTCGGAAACAATCAATCGATATTGCACAAGTTCCAGTCGTCTTTTCAAGCGAAATTCCGATAAGAAAACAGACACCGGTCGGGTCATACATGGCGGTTACTGCAAGCGCAGGTCTTTTGCTTGCGCACTATATCGTTGCTACAATACTAGAAAGGCAGGATTTACTATGAAACTATTACCAATCGGCGACATCGCCAAAAAAATCGGAGTTCTGAAACGACATTTGCTCCCTTATGGACACTACAAGGCAAAAATCGACACCGCGATTTTTGATGACCTAAAAGATGTCCCATATGGCAAACTAGTTCTCGTCAGCGCGATTACTCCCACGAAAGCCGGAGAAGGAAAAACCACGACGTCAATCGCCTTGGTTGACGGACTGGCTCGATTAAAGAAACGGGCCGTGTTAGCGCTACGGGAACCATCGCTTGGTCCGGTGTTTGGGCTCAAAGGCGGTGCCACTGGTGGGGGGCTATCGCGGGTCGAACCAGCAGAAGAAATTAACCTCCATTTTACGGGTGATATCCATTGCTTGACATCAGCGGTCAATCTCACCGCGGCAATTATCGATAACCATATTTTTCAAGGAAACGAACTCGGCATCGATCCCAATCGCATCGTTTGGAAACGCGTCATGGATATGAACGATCGCGCACTACGGGAAGTTACCGTGGCGCAAGGAACAAATAATGGCACCCCACGGGTCGATCATTTCATGATTACGGTTGCCAGCGAATTGATGGCGATTTTGTGCTTAGCCGATAATCCAGATGATTTTGAGCGAATGACAAATGAAGTTATTGTCGCTTATACATATGAAGATAAACCAGTTCGTATCAAAGACTTAAAAATTTCTCACGCAATCATGAAACTAATGCGCGAAGCGTTCAAACCGAATCTCGTTCAAACGCTTGAAGGTAATCCAGCCTTAATCCATGGTGGTCCGTTCGCGAATATCGCCCATGGTTGTAACTCCATCACGGCGACAAAGCTAGGACTCAAACTTGGCGAAATCCTAGTAACAGAAGCTGGATTCGGATCGGATTTAGGCGCGGAAAAATTCATGGATATCAAATGTCGTATCGGTGGTTTAAAACCCGATGCCGCGGTTATCGTCGCCACAATCAGAGCACTTAAGATGCATGGAGGTGTCACGCTCGATCAGTTGGCTCATGAAAATGTACCCGCATTGTTAAGTGGTACGGACAATCTCGCCAAGCATGTATCAAACATGAAAAAGTTCGGCGTTCCTTCAGTCATCGCCCTTAATCGGTTTAGTACCGACACCGAGGCCGAGGTTGAGGCTCTATTGAAATGGGCACAAGAGCAAGGACACCATATCGCCATCTCCGATGCCTTTGCCAAAGGAGGCGAAGGGGCGATTGCCCTAGCGGCAAAAGTCATCGAGTTAATCGAAACGAAACGTTCTGACTATCGACCACTTTATTCACTAGATTTACCGATAGAAGAGAAAATAGCCAAGATTTGCAAGGATATTTACGGTGCTTCCGGTGTCGATTTTTCAGAGAAAGCTAAATCACAAATCGCTAAATACCGTGAGTTAGGTTATGATTCTCTACCGATTTGTATGGCTAAAACACCACAAAGCTTGACCGATAACCCCGATATTTTAAATGCCCCAACCAATTTTAGAATTCACATTCGTGAAGTCGATTTGTCGGCAGGCGCTGGATTCATTATCCCATTGACCGGTGACGTAATGACAATGCCTGGACTCGGAAAAGTGCCGGGCGCCGTCAAGATGCAAGATGAACCATGGTAATCGAAAAGTACGGTCTGGGCGATGTCGTTGAGATGAAAAGGCCACATCCTTGCGACTCCCGCAGCAAATTATTCAAAATTATTCGTGTCGGCGCTGATATCAAATTATCGTGTATGGGCTGCGGTCATGTCGTGATGTTGACTCGGGATTTGTTCAATAAAAGATTCAAACGCATCGAAGTTAAAGCCAGCCAAGAATAAATGTAAGCCTCTACTAATGAAGTAGAGGTTTTTCTTTTGATTGCACTTTCTGATATTAGTAAATCTTATCGAATTGGATTATCAAATCACGACGCGCTCGATCGTGTGACTTTGTCTTTTGTGAATGTTGGTTTCGTACTAATAAATGGACCTTCGGGTTGTGGTAAATCAACACTATTAAACATCATCGGTCAGTTAGACACACCGACATCGGGGAGCGTCCACATCGATGGCAATGACTTAACCCGTCTATCCACTCAAGCCGATTCGTTTATTAAACGTCAATATTTCGGTTATCTATTTCAACATTTTCATTTGCTTGAAGGTTTTACCGCATTTGAAAACGTCCTTATTTCACTATTGTTAAACGATGTCGATGAGGCACAAGCGTTGGTAAAATGTGACCAAATGTTTGATATGTTCAATCTCAATCACCTGAAGAATCAACTTGTCGAAACACTATCAGGTGGTGAAGCTCAGCGCGTCGCCATCTTGCGCGCCATAGCAAAAAGCCCCCATGTGATCTTGGCTGATGAACCGACTGGTGCGCTTGATAACGATTCATGTCACAAAGTTTTGGAAACATTAAAAGCATTATCAAACGAAAAATTAGTCATTGTCGTATCCCACGACATCGAAGCAACGAGCCAATACGCAGATCGCATCATCAAACTTGTAAATGGACGAATTGTCGAAGATGCGATGATTACTGACAACAAGAATCCGATTCCAAAAATTAAGTTTCGAAAAACTAAATGCAATCGGTTAAAGCTTGTTCGCAAACGCATTTTGCGACTATCGAAGCACCACTTTTTCTGGGCAATCGCCGCATTATCCTTCAGCATCACGACGACGTTATTGACAATTGGCCTAACCATCGGCGCTAACCAGGCCATTAAATACCATCCCTTGCGTGGCGGTGCTTCAAATATTGTCTATGTTAGTCGCTTGGACAAGACTTTAATTGCCAATTCACCACTGACGTTACTTCGCTATCATCGACCGACGCACAGTGAAGTTTACGCGATGTTAGATGGTTATGGTGAAGCTTTTGTCGATGTTTCGGTACGCGCGATTTTTTCTCATCGCTATCGCTTAACGGTTAATGATTATCTTCTCGAGAACATACGTTTCGAACCATATTTCGACCAAACCAATCCCGACGATTTATCAAAAGTCTTGATCAATCATCAAGCTTGGCAACTAATCGAAAATAGCAATGCTATCGACTCCCCGCTAACATACGATGTCAATATTCCAATCAACACGACAGATATTCATGGGCAAGTCGCCAGTGACCGATTCGAGTTTCACATCACTCTTGACACTTCAAACATCATCGAGGATGTTCGTTTTCAGTCGCTTCCGACCATTTTTTATTCGCATTTGGCTGCGAAAAATTTGCTTTCTGATTATGTCCTTGAAAATGCAGCCTCGTTACTGCGCATTGATTATTCACTGGCAGATCGACTCGAGTCGGCTTTAGCAAACGATGAAATCGGGAATTATGAGATGATGTTCGTCTTTCTTGAAGTCGGCGAGGTTGTGCGATTTTATGAGACATGGGATCAAGATGATGCCATGACTTGTTCGGGGACGTATTTCGGCGAACGTGACTACCTGGCTTCAATCATGAACACGATTAAGATTGGACTATATTTCTTCGTGTCGATCAATGGACTATCAGGATTGCTGACCATGATTATTTCACTAGTGCATTTTTATAAAATGCATCGGCGTCGTCTGGCCATTTTATGGGCGCTTGGCATCACGCGTTCGCAAATGATAATAATGTGGCGCAATATCAGCCGCTACCTCACGATGATGTCATTGACGCTTGGGATGGTCATGGCACCAATAATTCAGTTAATCGTCAACCAGGTTATTTTTTTAAAAGTTAAGATAGTTCAGTTAATACGAGTGCCGTTTTTAAGTTTTCTAAATATCCCAGCAGGTTTAGTGATACTACTATTTTTAATCATGATGTTCATCGCCGATAGCGGGGCTTTGATTTCATCAAAAGTACTATGTACTGATAATTTAGCCGAGGAGTTGCGCGACGATGATTGAAATAAAAGCATTAGTGAAACGATTTCACAAAAACATCGTTTTAGATGACATGAATCTCAATTTACCGCGGACGGGAATCATCGGTATTTATGGGCGTTCGGGTAGCGGCAAGTCGACAATGCTTAAAATATTGGCGGGTCTATTAAAATTTCAAGGACATATCAGCGTTAACAATGAAAACCTTGAATTGCTTGATATTGATCAATTATGCGATTACCGATTGCGTAATGTCGGGCTTATCTTTCAAACCTATCGTCTTTTCGAGCATGAAACGGTGACTTGGAATCTCGCATTACCATTGCTATTGCTTGGCTATGACAAATGGTCCATGATTCAAAAGCATGTCGAGCAATCGTTAATTTCAGTCGGTCTACCCAGTTTTGGTCAACGCAAAGTTGCCACGTTATCGGGGGGCGAAAAACAACGTGTCGCGTTCGCGCGGGCACTTATCAAACAGCCTCGAATCATCCTTGCGGATGAACCGACCTCCGCACTTGATGATCAAAACAAACAGATGCTCATGCATCGATTGGCATCTTATTCCTCGCAACGCCTTGTCATTATCGTCAGTCACGATCGGGCATTGTTGAGTGAATATGCACATATATGTTACCAAATGGTCGATGGCAAACTAGTTGATAAGAAGATTCTTCATGCAAACAAAGATGTGTCTCGTCGGACGATGATTCGTTTAAAACATAATGGAGACACAGGCACTTTGCCATTTTCTTTTTGTTTCCGTCATGCCATTTACGAAATGAAATCGCACAAGTGGCGCCATTTTCTTTCACAAGTAATGTTAGCGATTGCTTTAGTCGCTCTTGGCATCGGCATCCAAGTGACGGCATCAATCAATGATAAAGTCCAATCGACAATCAAACATTTAATCGGACCAGCGGGACTCGAACTACGGGCGGATAAAGCCAACCATTCGGGACTAAAACAAGTATACGCTGCCGACTTTGTCCAGGTTGAGCAGGTCGCTAAGCGTTACCCTGACTATGTTTCCGACATTGGAGTCGTTTATCAGACTAATATAGACGACTTTTTTCCACAGCGAAATGAGTTGTTTGTCATTAGCGAAGGGCCGATTGTGATTTTGCCGAGTTTTAGTGCTCGACATTTAACCGAACCGTTAGGGTTTGACGAGTTGGGGTTGGATCGTATAACGTTGCGAAACGACGAGGTTGCCTTAATGTTGCCAGAGACCGACATCAAATTACTCGCTCAAAAAATCGGCAGTTTGGCAAATGCTGATCAAATCAATATGATACTAGCTAACAAAACAATCTTCCTCGGGGCCGGATTCGCCAACACTGCTTGGACATATGAAGATGAACAAGTGTGGCGGCTCGTCAAAGTTCATTCAGGCGAACATGCGTTAGTTATTCATTCAAATCCATTGTTTTCCGAGGCCGTACTCGAGCAATCGATGCGGTTTCCAGCGACGACCGATTTAAGCGCGACTCACCAATTGCCATGGATGTTAAAAAAAACTTATTATTTAAAAACTGACGATGCCGCGACATTAAGCGCCATCTTATACAAAGATTTAGAGCTATTTGGAATGCGTTTCGATTACGTTAGCAATACTCACATGAAGTCGTATTGTCCGCGATTGGGTCGGTGTGTACTTCAGCGGGTTCTTGTCTTGCTCGATCCATATCAATCATTGTCATTAAGCCATTTAAATTACATAATCGAAGCCGAACCGCGTTTAAATGAACCGATTTTAACTACAAGCGGCGGTTATCTTTTATATCCCGAATCGATGTTTGCTGGTTTCGCTAACGAAACTTTATTTGCCATCGACCAGCATCACATCGATCAAGTCATCGATTGGTTATCATTCACAAGTCCGGGTCAAATGGTTGTATTGCCTCCAGCGGTAGCCCGGGGACACTATCAGGACCAAAGCGGCGCGGCTGTCAAACTTAAACAAAGTTATGGTTGCGACTACATTGGACGTTTACCAATTGATGTGCACGAAATCGCTATCTCATCAGGACTGGCGCGTCGTTTGAACGCAAGCGAATATGAATTGGGCGATTCACTATATATTGCCACTAGAATTGTGACCACAACGCACGAGCAAGGAACTAGCAGCGAATTTATCACCACAGATCATCAAATTACGGCTATCGTCGATGACGACGATCTTTCGATTTACGGATGTTCGTTGTGGTCGGTATCGTATTATCGCGATTTATTGGGGTTCAGCGGTGATTCATTACGAATTGAACGAGCCTACTTCGCGGGACAAGAGCGTTTATTAAATGATAGCGCACGTCGGATCATGGCAACTTTCCACCATTTGCAAACGAGTTTACCACAGATGGACATGCGGCAATCACTGAGTAATCTGACTCGAAACATTGATGCCGGCATCTATGCGCTTGCCACGATTGCTGGTGTCAATAGCTTAATGCTTGCAGCTCTTGTGTTGCGTCTTGCTTGGCTCGACATTGCCAAAGATAAAACATTGCTTTTTGAACTTGGAGCGAGGCCGGGGCAAATATCCCGGTTGTTGACCGCTCGGGCAATCATTCTCGTATTTGGTTCATTACTAAGCGCAATCTTACAAATGATCATCGCTGCTTTTTTGATTGAACAAGCACTTGCCAACTATTTTCATACGCACTTTTTTTATTCGTTTCCAAGCGTTTCAATCGTGACAATGACGTTGTTTTCTGTTGTTATATTCATACTTTTGCAATTGGTTTCTCATCGTCTCCGTCATCATCACGCACTCGCTAACGCATGAGCGTGAATAAAAAAACATATATTTCTAGTATTTAAAGACGCTAAGTTGTATTATTATTCCGTAAGTCGAACGATTAAAAGTAACGGCTTCCAATTTTTAGAAAGGTTTAGGTTTCGATGAAAGGTTCAGTCAAAATGTTCAACAAGGACAAGGGCTACGGCTTCATTCGCACGGAAGATGGAAAAGACGTCTTCTTCCACTACAGCGAACTTGTCATGGACAACTACAAAACCGCCGTCGCTGGCGAAGCTGTAGAGTTCGAAGTTGAAGAAACAGATCGTGGTCCCCGGGCTACGAAAATTAGAAAAGGTTAATCCTACTTTAATTTAAAAAAAAGAAAGTCGCTCCGGCGACTTTTTTCTAATCTTTCATTGCGATAAAATCATTTAGGACCATATGGCACTTAAGGCAGGCATCGTCGGACTACCTAACGTTGGAAAATCAACGCTTTTTAACGCGCTTTCGCGCGCCAATGTCGAGGCTGCAAATTATCCATTCGCGACCATCAAGCCAAATACCGGCGTTGTGGCTGTTCCCGATCACCGGCTCGAACAATTAAGCGCCATTTTCAAACCATTAAAAACCATTTACACGACGATTGAGTTTTTCGATATTGCTGGACTTGTCAAAGGCGCCAGCAAAGGCGAGGGGCTCGGCAATCAATTTCTCGGTCATATTCGCGAATGCGACGCCATCGTCGAAGTCGTGCGTGCGTTTGAAGATCCCGACATCATTCATGTTGAGCAGTCGATTGATCCGATTCGCGACATTGAAATCATTAACCTCGAACTGGTGTTCGCCGATGTGGAAACCGTCAACAAACGCATCGAACGCACGGGAACTAAAGCCAAAACGAGCAAAGACACCCAAGCACTGTTTGAATATGAAACGCTTCTCAAATTAAAGAAACATCTAGAAGCGGGGTTGTCCGCACGAAGTATCACATTGACAAAAGAAGAATTCGTTTTTGCCGATGATACGCTTCATTTATTAACTTTAAAGCCAATCATATACGTTGCTAATGTCTCAGAAACGCAGCTACAAGCGCTTGCTGATAATGTTAGCTATCGGTCCATTGTCAATTATGCGGCAACTGAACGCGCTTCCGTGATTCCAATCTCGTGCGCCATCGAAGCGCAAATTTCGCAATTAGATAAAGCCGATCAAGCCGACTTTCTTTCATCAATCGGCGCATCGATGTCAGGCTTGGATTTACTTGTCAAAGCAACCTATCAGTTACTTGATTTAGGAACGTTTTTCACCGTTGGCGCCGATGAATGCCGCGCTTGGACGTTCCACCATGGCATGAAAGCCCCGCAGTGCGCCGGTGTCATCCATACTGATTTTGAGCGTGGATTTATCAAAGCCGAAGTATATCATTATGATGATATAATAAAATATAAGAGCGAATTATCGGTCAAAGAAGCCGGTAAACTTCGACTTGAAGGAAAAGAATACGTCGTCAAAGACGGCGATGTGATGTTCTTCAAATTTAATGTTTAGGAATTTATGTATCGTATTGGAATGAGTCGCGACATCCACCGTCTGGTCAGTAACCGTCCATTATGGATTGGCGGTGTTTTGATTGACTACGAACTTGGTTTTGAGGCTCACTCCGATGGTGACATTCTCATCCATGCGCTGACGGAGGCGTTACTTGGATCGCTGGCTTTAGGCGATTTAGGCACACATTTCCCCAATACCGATAGCGCATACAAAGACAAGGAATCATCCTATTTCTTGCGTTATGCCGATCGACTCGTTAAACTTCGCGGTTACAAAGTTTGCAACATCGATATCCAAATTACGCTTGAACGACCCAAATTAAGCCCCTACATTCCTAAAATGATTGAGAAAATCGCCTCATTGTTAACAATTAACCCCGAACAAATATCAATTAAGGCCGGTACTAACGAAGGCATGGGTTACATTGGACAAGGACTAGCAGCGGAAGCCACCTGCGTCGTGCTTGTTGAAAAAACAGTCGGCGACAAACATTAGGATTAAACATATGGATTCAATTACCCTTATCAAACAAGAACTATATCTTGCTTTAAGCAAAATCGGACATCAGATTTCCACTGATGAAATCATCATTGAGCAAAGTAAAGACGCTGCTCATGGCGATTTCGCTACCAATGTGGCCATGCAATTAAATCGTACACTGCGGAAAAACCCGCGTCACATTGCCGCGGAAATCGTTGCCCATATTGATCAATCTCGATTTGAACGCATTGAAGTGGCTGGACCAGGTTTCATTAATTTTTTCATGAAAGCCGAATCACTTGCGGGTATCATTGCAAAAATCATCAATCAAGGCGAATCATATGGTTCAAGCCTCGTTGGTCAAGGCATTTCCGTCAATGTCGAATTTGTATCCGCCAATCCCACGGGAGCGCTCCATCTTGGTCATGCTCGCGGCGCCGCCCTTGGTGATGTGATTGCCCGGTTGTTAAGCAAAGCCGGTTATCAAGTCACAAAGGAGTTTTATGTCAATGACGCGGGAGCGCAAATAAACAATCTCGCCCAATCGATTTATGCGCGCTATGTTCAATTATTCGACCAAGTCGCTGAATTGCCTCAAGACGGATACCATGGCGAAGATATCAAAAATATCGCCGCCGATATAAAAAAGGAAGTTGGAGATTTCTATCTCGGTCATTACGATGAAGCGTTTTTTAAGGCCGAAGGTATTAAGCGAGAATTAGCGATTATCAAAGACGATTTATCGTTTTTCCGCGTTGAATTCGACAAATTCAGTTATGAGACATCGATTCGTACACCAGAGTCAATCGATCGCGTGTTTATTAGGCTGGCACCGCATATCTATGAACACGAAGGCGCGACGTTTCTGAAAACAACCGAATATGGTGATGATAAAGATCGTGTCATTGTCAAAAGCGATGGCACATTTACATATTTTTTACCTGACATAGCTTATCATCTTGACAAGATTGAGCGCGGACACCGTCATTTAATCGACATCTTGGGCGCCGATCACCACGGCTATATTTCCCGTATGAAAGCCGCATTAGCGATGCTAGGTCATCCCTTGGACACGCTTGATATCGAAATATTGCAAATGGTGCGTCTGATCAAAGATGGCCAGGAAATGAAAATGAGCAAACGAACAGGCGTTGGCGTAACGTTAAGGGAACTCTGCCAAGAGGTAGGCGTTGATGCCGCGCGCTATTTCTTTGTAGCGCGAGCGGCCTCGTCACACCTCGATTTCGATCTAGATTTAGCTGTCAGTGCCTCAAGCGCCAACCCTGTCTACTATGCCCAATACGCCCACGCTCGGTTATCAAGTCTACTTGAAGCTGGCGCAGAAATCGGCTTTGATGATTCGGGTGTCGGACTGGATACAATTGAAGAAAAACAACTGCTTCGTCACCTTGAAAGTTTCGAGGCGGAAGTCGTTGAAGCCGCCAATGCACGCGCACCGTACAAAATAACGAATTATGTGCAAAAACTTGCAAGTTTAACCCATAGTTTCTATACTATATGTCGTGTCGTCGATAAAGAAAATATTTCTTTATCAAAATCGCGTCTCGCGCTTGTACGTGCCAGTCGCATCGTGATGGCAAACGCGCTTGCGTTACTTGGCGTCTCCGCGCCAGTGAAAATGTAATAAAGGGGATCTACCATGGTCGAAAAATCAATGCTTGACATCGCCTACGAACTGATTGTCGCTAAAGGCGAACCAGTTTCCTTCAAAGATATTTGGTCACAAGTTCTTGTGCATTTACCGGCAACGCCATCTGATCGCGTCGCCCGTTTTTATACGAATATGACGCTCGATGGCCGCTTTGTCGCCCTCGGTGGCAATATGTGGGACTTGCGCAGCAAATATACTTTTAAAGAGTTATATGAAGATGCCCGCGGCGTTTTCCGTGATGTCGAAGAAATCGAAGAAGAAAAAGAAATCGATCCATTCGAAGAGCCGGAAGAAGAATTGCTCGATGATGAAGAAGTCGAAATCGAAGACGACGAAGAAATCGAAAAAGAAGTAGAATAGTATTCTAAAGGAGAATTTTTATATGCCATTAGTCAGCATGAAACAGATGTTAATCAAAGCCCGCGAGCAGCACTACGCCGTCGGTCAGTTTAACATTAACAATCTCGAATGGACGCTTGCGATTCTTGACGAATGCGAAGCGCTCCAAGCCCCGGTCATTCTCGGAGTCAGTTCCGGCGCCGCTAAATACATGGGCGGTTATAAAATCATCGCCGCGATGGTCAAAGCCATCATCGAAGAACGAAAAATCACGATCCCGGTCGCCCTTCATCTCGATCATGGCGAAAGCTTTGAACTTTGCAAAACGGCGATTGACGCCGGATTCACCAGCGTGATGATTGATGCATCGCACCATCCGCTTGAAGAAAATATCGCCACGACCAAGAAAGTCGTTGAATACGCCCATGCTCGTAATGTCTCGGTCGAGGCCGAACTTGGACGCGTTGGTGGTCAAGAAGACCATGTCGTGGCCGAAACGATGTACGCCGTTCCCGCTGAATGCGAAAAATTAGTCAAAGAGACCGGCATCGATTGCCTGGCTCCCGCCCTTGGATCTGTCCACGGACCCTATAAAGGCGAACCGAAACTCGGATTTGATGAGATGGCGGTCATCAACAATTTAATTAAGTTACCACTCGTGCTCCATGGTGGTTCCGGCATTCCTGATTTCCAATTGAAAATGGCGATTGATCGAGGTACGGCCAAAGTCAACGTCAACACCGAATTGCAACAAGGTTGGACGGCGACCGTCCGAGCCTTGCTCCAAAAAGACGCCAACGTCTATGATCCTCGCAAAATTATCGGCCCTGGCAAAGAAGCGATTCGCGCCGTCGTCAAGGCTAAATGCGAAGTGTTCGGTTGTATCGGCAAAGCCAAATAAGTTATAATAAATCCTTGGCCAGTCCAAGGATTTTAATTTAAAAAATTAAAAAGGAGCCCATTGTGAGTCAAGATTTGCTTTTGCAACTCATCAAACGCTTTGACACGATTACGATTTTTGGGCATGTGTTTCCCGACGGAGACTGCTATGGAAGTCAAATTGGTTTGAAAGAAGCGATTAAAGCGACGTTTCCACACAAGGCGGTATACGCACTTGGGTCCGGTTATGAAAACTTCCATGATTTGATTACTCCGATGGATCGAGTCGACGATGCGATCATCGCTCAGTCATTAGCGCTCGTAGTTGATGTCGCCGACGCTCCTCGTATCGAAGATCAACGGTATCAAACCGCACAGTTTGTTTTTAAGATTGATCATCATATTCCGCTTTACCAATTTGGAAATCATCAATGGGTTGATACCACGATGATTGCCGTTGCCGAAATGATTACTTCATTTGTCATCAACCAGCGTTTGAAATTATCTTCCAAAGGCGCGATGGCGTTGGCACTCGGTTTGATCACCGATTCAGGCCGTTTCCTTTATGGTCAAGTCACGAGCCATACATTTGATTGTATGAGCCAACTTGTAAAAATGGGTGCCGATTTACATCTTATTTACGATCGACTCTACGAAAAATCTTTTAAGTCAATGTCATTTGAAAGTTATGTCTACCAAAACTATAAGACGACGCCTAATGGGCTGATTTACTGCGTTTTCTCTAAAGAGCAATTACGAATATTGGATATGGATGCGGTAAGTGCCGCCAGCCGTGTGAACTTGTTATCAAACATCCGCTACTATCCGGTATGGGCATTCTTTGCCGAAGATGACCAGGACGTTCGCTGTGAATTCCGCAGCGCGGGACCCGACGTTCAAACAATCGCCTACAAGTACGGAGGCGGTGGCCATCTTCAAGCAAGTGGCTGTCACGTCAAACAAATAGAACAAATCAACCAAATCATCGCCGCGATCGATGCGATGCTGGATAAGGAGTCACACACATGAGTTGGGAAATCGAACTGCAAGAAGCATTAGTCGCCGGTCGGTTAGCCGCCAAAGCGATTATGGAAATTTACCATCAACCCTTTGACGTCGAAATCAAAGATGATATGTCGCCCGTGACTATTGCCGATCAATCCGCTGATGAAATCATTCGCAATTACTTGAAATCGGTGTTTCCTGACCACGCTTTTTTGACCGAGGAATCAAGCGATGATCGGTCGCGGTTGAATAACGACTATGTTTGGATTATCGATCCCGTCGACGGAACCAAGGACTTCGTTGCCAAAAACGACGAATTTACCACCAATATTGCATTGTGCTATAAACATCAAATAGTTGTTGGTGTCGTGCTAGCTCCCGCACTTAATGAAATCTATTATGCATCACGAGGCCATGGAAGTTTTATGGAAACCCCAAACGAAGTGCGACGCATCAGGGTTAATGACAAACTTGACGATTTAACCGTCTTGCTCTCACGCTTTCACGTCCGAAAAGAAGAATGGGATGCCATTAATAAACATGCCGATAAAATAAAGCACACAGCGACGGTTGGCAGTTGTCTAAAAGCATGTCGGATTGCCATGGGAAAAGCCGAAATCACATACCGGCTCTCCGATGGGTCAAAAGAATGGGACACGGCTGCGTGTCAACTCGTGGTTGAGGAAGCCGGTGGTCTTTTAGTTACCCCACAAGGCCGACCGTTAACATATAATCGTAGCGATGTTCGCAATCGCGAAGGTTACATCATCGCCAATCGTAAAGAAAATATCTTATTGTAAGGAGCACATTTTGTTTCGTCATCGATTACCTAAAATTTTACTATTAACTGCCACATTCGTGTTGGCAAGCTGCGATTCAAGCCTATTCATTTCCTCATCGCTTGATGACACTTCAAGTCCGACCTCATCACTAACGAGCACTAGTTCGAGCTTAAGCGATACTTCGAGCGTATCAGCTTCATCAAGCGCTGCTAGTTCGAGCAGCGCCTCAACAACTTCCTCGTCGCCTTCAACCGAATCATCGACCTCAAGTTCCTCGAGCGCTTCATCCTCACAGTGGCCCGATGATCCGATTAATGATGTGACGGTACTCGATTTTTATAATTTCAATGATTTTCATGGTACGGTCGAGTATGCCCCGGACGCAACGGTGGCCGAACCCGGCATTAACCGGCTCGCCAATTATATCAAAACAAAGCGTAGTTTAAATTCCGATGGCTTTGTTCTCACTTCAAGTGGCGACATGTGGCAAGGATCGGCTGATAGCAACATCACGCGTGGTCGTTTAGTCACCGACGCCATGAATTTGATGGGATTTGACGCGATGGCGATTGGAAACCACGAATTCGACTGGGGCACAGACGTCATCAGAAGTAACGCTACATTAGCGAACTATCCATTTTTAGGAACTAACATTATCCAAAAGTCGACCGGACAACGCGCCGATTTCGCCCAAAGTCATACGATGATTGAACGCGCTGGTGTCCGCATTGGCATCATCGGAACAATCGGACCGGGTCTCGAAGGTTCGATTTTAACATCTGTCGTCGCTGATTATTCATTTAATCCAATTGATTCGTATGTGGCGGCGGCTGCCAGTGAATTGGAGCAACAAGGCGCCCATATTACGATTTTGCTTAATCATGACGGTGACGTCAGTTATGGCGCGCTTGATTATGTCGATCTTGTTTTCAATGGCCACGCGCATGCCTATGATGTTTCCATTAGCAACAATACGCCGATTATCCAAGCGCGTAGCAATGGCGTAGCCGTTGGTTTTGCCAAACTTCAATACGACAAAAGAACCGATACCGTGACGACGTTATCCTATGGCGTCGATGACTATTTAGGAAACAAGGATTTGGCGGAAGATCCCGACATGGCTGCTTTATATGCCGATTACTATGAACGGGAAATCCGAGAAATTAAAGAAGAAATAATCGGAGCGGCGACTTACTCATTCTCACGATCACAAATCGGAAATCTCACAGTGGCCGAGATGCTCGAGTATGGATCAACGTATGGTGCCGTCGCCGCTATCCACAATACGGGAGGCATTCGCGCGAGTATTCCGTCTGGTCCGGTGACATTTGGCGATGTGTATAAAGCCTTACCATTTGATAACGACTTGATTGTGTTTAACCTGACTGGTTCACAACTGAAGACGTGGTTGTCGCGTTACATATACGTCGCCGGTGTCGATAAATATAACTACACTTTTGATCACAATGGACAAACGATCGTTAATAGCCAAACTTATAAAATTATTTCAATCAGTTATTTAACCGAAGATATCGAAGACTATCCACACGACGTCGCTAGTGAACTGAACACGCACGCGTTTGCGCGCGATTTGGTCGCTGATAAATGGCGAGCAACCGGCGCCATCAATCCATACGATTACTCATAGAGGTGCAACATATGTTCAACAAAAGATTATCATTGGGCGTTCTGACATTAGCGTTAATGCTGGTGGGCTGCCAATCTTCAAGTGGTGGCGATGACGTCACCTATGTGTTTGAAACACCAGAGGTTAGCATTGATGAATCATGGCCGTCCGCCCCGGTCAATGATGTGACAACGCTAGATTTTTACGCCATCAATGATTTCCATGGCGCGCTCGAGCACAAGCCTGAAAGTAACGAAATCGGGATTAACAGGTTAGCGACCTACTTTGACAACAAAAAGGAACTCAATCCGACGGGCACCGTGATCTTGTCTTCGGGCGATATGTGGCAAGGCTCAGCCGATAGTAACATTACCCGCGGCCGTCTGGTAACCGATGCCATGAACTACATCGGCTTCGATGCCATGGCGCTTGGAAATCATGAATTTGATTGGGGCGATGAATTGATCCACTCCAATCAAGCACGAGCCGATTTTCCGTTTTTAGGCGCTAATATTTTTGATAAAAGAACTGGTCGTACGGCCGATTTTGCGCTTCCCTACACCATGATTGACCGCGGTGGAGTGCGCATCGGCATCATCGGTACGATCGGAGCTTCACTTGAAAGCAGCATCTTGACATCGAATGTCATCAACTACGATTTCGTATCCATTGGTAACATCGTCGAGCAAAGCGCGACTTATTTACGGTCGGCAGGAGCCAAAGCCGTTATTTTACTTAATCACGATCCTGATGTCGATACCGAAACATTAGGCCACGTTGACGCCGTTTTCAATGGCCATTCGCACAGCAATTACCGTAATATAGTCGGAGGCAAACCTGTGCTACAAGCTAGTTATAATGGTCGAGCGGTCGGCCATGTACGCTTTACCTATACCGCATCTAGCGATACGCTGACGTATGTCTCTTCGACAGTTGATAGCGGACTGATCAACCAAAACCTCAGCGAGAATGAGGGGATGAAAGCCATCTACGATCAATATCTAACCGAAGAAATAAACATCATCAAAAACGAAGTGCTCGGCGAGGCATCAGGCTATTTCTCAAAAGCAAAACTCGGCGATTTGGCCGTTAAAGAAATGCTTGCCTATGGAGCCAGTTTGGGTGCTCAAGTAGCATACCATAACACAGGCGGCGTCCGCGACACGATTAGCGCTGGTACAGTAACCTATGGCGATGTCTATAAAGTGTTTCCATTCGATAATGAATTAATTATCGTCGAAGTAAGCGGTTTGCAATTGAAATGGTGGCTGGCCCAAAACGATTACGTTGCTGGCGCGAATCGGTTCACGAACACGTTGGATGGTTCAATTGCTATCAGCGACAATGCTACGTATAAAATAATCTCCATCAATTACTTAACCGAAAAACATCTGACGTCAGACAGTCAATATCCTCATAATAAGACCACGGCTATCAACACGTTTGAATATGTGCGCGAACTATTGAAAGATAAATGGCAAAGCGTGGGAACGCTTGATCCGGCTGATTATATCGGTTAATAAAAAAAGCGGCATTTGCCGCTTTTATTTTACTTATACGCTTGGTTTTTCGCTTACGAGCTTCACGCCGATGACTCCGGGCACCTCTTCCATCAAAATGACTTCAATGCCACCGGTGACCGTCGTGTCGATGAGGCTGCAACCATTACAGGCGCCCAGCATGTTAATGTAGACAATGCCATCGATAAACGAATCGAATTCGACATCGCCTCCATCACGGAGGATAAAGGGACGAATCTTATCGAGGGTTGCGATAATTTGGTCTTCAATCGTAATCATGTTATCACCGTGAAAAATTATAGCACTCACGGCTAGGGTTGGCATCTTATATGATTATTTTTTAGGTAGTGGCAGAAACATTCTTGTCTGACTGACATACTCAGGATAATTGTCTTTGATACGTGAATATCGATAATCGGCCATCGGTACTGAAATAATTAAAAACATTAATGTCATAGCGATGGGGCCAAACACTAAATACCACATATTTGGCAACAATACGACGACCATCAAGAAGATGCCCCACCAAAACATAATTTCACCCAAATAATTCGGGTGCCGAGCATGTTTCCAAAGTCCGTCACGTATAATGGCGCGGCGATTGGTTTCCCGGGCACGGAACCGCTGCATTTGGATATCGGCGACTAGTTCAAGCCCAATCCCAATCAGCTAAATCAGAACACCGAATAACATTAAGATGTTGAATGTCACGGGAGTACCCATTTGTTGGTTCCTAAAAAGAACAAGCGCAGGTAATAAAGCGGCAAACACAAATAGCGTCGGCACGATGTGGATACCAAACAAATTGACAACGGGGTAGAAGACGCCACTTTTCTCTTTCAAATAATCGTAGCGCCAATCTTGTTTTTTAATTGTTTTAAACGTATACATCCAATTGGCGGTCAAGCGTAGTGACCAAATGCCAATCACCACATTAATGATGATTGTAACAAAGCTGTAATCGCCATAACTGAACATGTAAAGTAGCCCATAAAGGAAAGGAATCACACTCCAATACGGATCATACATCGACGCATTATTGACGAATAGCCCGATAATGTAGATAAACACCGTCATCGCGATGTCGGCTAAGAAAAGCGCCAAAATCGGATCCATAGGAGTGGGAAGATTGCGAAAGTATGAGAAGATGAAAAGGCCGACAATCGTTGCCAAAACGTAACTAACTAAAACGAATAAAAAGGCGAGTAAGCGTTTGTAATCAAATGGTTTTTTCATAAGTACGTTCCTTTATTTTATATAACGTCCCGAAAAATCGAGCACGTCGCCAGGTGCTGGCGTTTTTGCTGTTGATAAAACGTATACACGGACATTGCCGGTGCCACTGGCATTGACGGTGATCGAACCGTTATTGCCAATCGTTTTACTATCTCCGGTGACGACATCGACATATGTTCCAGCGGGAAGATTTGAAAATGTAGCTGTGCCAGATACGGACACCAATGCGAAACTATCGACAGATGATGAAGTGAATCGGCGTTTATATGCAAGACCACCAGAAACATTACTTGTCGAATATTGCCCTTTTTGTAAGGCCGGAACTGCTCGTCTAATGATATTCAAGGCGCGGATGTGCTGCGCCAAAGGATGGGCTAATGTTGTGGCGATTGCTCCCGAGGCATTGCGGTATTTACCAAAGTCAGTCGCTTCGACACTTCCTTCGATGTGACCACCGAAATAGGCGCGTCCTGTTTCAGCTAAAGGGCGATTGGGTCCGACATCAATCGGAGCACCTTTCATGAACTGGATTTCGCTACCATAATAAATTGTGGGAATGCCTCGAAACGTGAACATCAGCGATAAATTTTGCGCCCAGACAGATTCATCTTGGTTGAAGCGAGTACTTTCTGGGGCACCGTCTGGCGCATAATCGTGAGAATCGACATAGGTAATATTAGTTGTCGCATCGTTGTACCAATGATCACCACTTGTGGCAACACCAAACGCATCATAGGCATTCAGAAAATTCCAATGCATCGGGAAGTCAATCATCGCCATACCGGAGTTTCTTGAGTAATCGATCGGCCGATAATCGTTGCCGTTGAGGTAGTGATTGGAACTTGTTGGCTGTTGACTCACGTTTGATTGGTTGTCATAAAAGCTTTGCTCAACACTTGAGACGCGGTCAGCCATAGTCGCCCACGGATAATCTTTTGATTCTTTCCAAGTATAAAACGGAGTCGAAATGGCGGGCATGTTAGTATTCCAAACTTGGCGATAACGCGACGCTAATTCGCCAAAGATGAAGAAGTCATCGCCACCGCGGGCTTTGAAGGCAGGCAAGAATTCATTGTTAAAGACTAAACGTGAAATATGTTTGACGGTGTCGATTCTAAATGAATCAACGCCCATGTCGATGTAGCGATTATAAGCATCGATGAGGTAGTTGGTCACATACGGGTTTTCCGTATTCAAATCGACGCAGTCACCCGCAATTTGCCCCGTTTGGACAGTATACGATTCCCACGACAAGCTTTTTTCATGATGATAAATATGACGGACATCATTGACATCTTCCTTCATGGCGTTGATACGGGCGCCGTATTGCTGGCCACCATTAAGTTCATCGTAATTGTCAGGCAGCAAATTATTAGGATCAGTTTTGCGCATGTTAGCAACTGTATCCGCACTGCGATAGTCTTTTTCAAATAGAGGGAAAATATTTTCTTCACCAAAATTGGAGGTGTGATTCAAGACGATATCTTGGATAATCTTCATGCCTTTGGCGTGAGCGGCGTCAATCAAATCTTGATAAGTTGCCCCGCTTGATTCAAGGCGTGGATCGACTTGCGTAAAATCGATGCCATGGTAACCATGGTAGTCATAACCTGAAGCGTTTTCGACGACCGGTGTAATCCAAATCGCCGAAAAACCGAGCGCTTTAATGTAATCCAGTTTATCAATCAATCCTTGAAAATCGCCGCGCCAGGCCGGATCACTGGCCGGATTGTTCGCTTGCGTATCATCCCAACAATGGACATTATTGCCCGTGTCGCCGTCATAAAAACGCGCGGTCATTAAGAAATAAATTGTCTCTTCGCGGAAATCAGACCGTCCTAAAGCATCTTCATGCGGTTTAAAACTTGTAAGTTTTCCATCTTTAAGCCACCACTCGCCGGTCGTAAATTCATACTCGCCGCCCTCGACGCCGTTAAACGTGAACCGGGCTTTAATTGAAGTGGTTGGTCCGATCGTATAGCGATACCAATAATCAGGTTCTCGTAGCATCGTCAAGGCACCACTTGACGATATATCGTTTGGTTGTCCTTGATAGTAACGAATCTTGGGATCGGGATTAACCGATTTGACATGGACGGTGATAAGCGGTGTTTTGTTATAGTCAGGCAACTCGATTGTGCCCGGATCTTGATCATACCATCGTGAGTTAAAATACCACCACTCGCCGGTTGTCCGATATAAGTCGGATGTTTGAGGGCTGCCATTATTTGAAAAAATCAAGTTGATAGCAGAGACATTGGGAAAAGTTTTCGTATACCAGTCGCTGTCGACATCCTTGATCATGGCTTCGCCGGGCCAACCAGCCGAAGCGGTTCCCGCTGGAGTCGAGTTCCAATAATAAATGTAAGGAGTGGCATAGTCGCCTTTATAATGAACGGTAATCCCATCGGTTACGGCAATCGCTTCAATCGAAGCGCGATAGGAGACAATCATCATTAAGGCGGTTAGTCCTAGCGCATACCATTTTTTATTCATCCACACACCTCAAAAACTATGTGTTTATCTTATCAAGATAAATAATCGCCCGCAATCATATTATTAATTGTTCATGCGATGACACCTGTTCATGTTGAAGCGAACGACGCGCTTGGTTATAATGCTTTTATTGGATAACGAATGAATAAAAAATTAACATTATCAATCGCTTTATTAGCTTTATTAAGTTCTTGTGGCAGCTCAGTGTCGAGCAGTTTGTCGACTAGCCAGTCCGACGGAAGCTCGCTAACATCACAAACAACGAGTTATTTTAGCTACGACAGCAATGTTTCGTATCAAACATACACAGTTACCTTCGTCACCAATGCGGATATGCAACTAGATCCAGTCATTACCTCGATAATCGAAACAATGCCCACGCTTGAAAACGGATCGTTAACACTTGAAGGCTGGTATTTCGACGCGGAATTCACACAGCCGGTGAATTTCCCGCTATTTGTTGACCGTGATATGACGCTGTACGCTAAATGGATTGACGCTACGCCCGGATTTGTGTTCAAACCGACACTCGATGGGCAAGGGTATTATGTTGAATCTTATACGGGCAACGCGACCTCGATTGCCATCCAATCGACTTATAATGGTAAACCAGTATTGGAACTTGGGGAGTATTTGTTCTATAACAATGGCGCGCTTTTGTCGATTGCGTTACCATCACAACTTAGAACAATCGCAATGGCGGCATTTAAAAACGCCACGCAGTTATCAAATATCGTTATTCCTAATTCAGTCACTGAAATTAAAACCGATGCTTTCAGCGGCGCCATCTCTTTGAGCTCGATTACGATGTCTACGAATATTGCCATTATTGGCAATAATGCGTTTGAGAATCTTCCTAACTTAACGACGATTGACCTTCCCGCCACATTACTGGAATTACGGTCCCGTGCCTTTGGTGATGCAACGAGCCTCACACAAGTAAAAATCAGAGCGACAACTCCGCCTTTGCGCTTTGCCAATTCGTTCGAAAACACCTCGGCGAGCCTTCAATATCTCGTTCCTTCAGCAGCGTTATCCGCATATAAAAGTAGCGAATATTGGAGCGATTATTCGAATCAAATTTACTCGTTATAATTATTTAGACAATTTAAAAAACACCGCAAAAAGCCGATATTTAATATGATTTTTACGATGCATAGGTACTCCATGAGCGATATTTTTTCTATTATGCTATATTGTTTTTAATATCAAGGATAGGTTCGTGAACAAACTGAGGATAGTAAAAATCGGATTTATATCATTGGCGTTTTCCTTGTCGAGTAGCACATCGTCTGCTTATGTTTTCACACCGATGCACGCCTTGACACCGATGCCGACTTCAATTGATATGACTAATTTGTCCGACGCCTCAGTAAGCGCCTACTATCAAGGCGTCGAAGGCACAAGCGGCGATCAATTACTCGAAGCGCTTCACGATATTATTAAAGACCACAATGAATATGATTACGAATCGAGTACTCATCGAACAATTTATAAAATCATTGACAGAAATTGGGAGTTATCGCCATTAAACGATACCCAACTATCGAACTTTAACTACGAAACAGATAACCCATATATTCGTAAACTTTACGCCGATTATAACGATGCCGCGACGACAGCCGATTTGTTTAAAAACGATGGAGCCTCGCGTGTCAGTTTCGATAAGGAGCACATCTGGGCGCAATCTCTTGGGAACTTCGGACGCACCGGTGGCGCCGGTAGCGACTTCCATGCGCTGTGGCCTAGTGATGTCAGAGGCAACCAAAACGCTCATAGCAACTACAATTTTGCGACACCAACTTCTGGTATCACGAATTATAACAACGATTATGGAACCTATGTCGGGCGTAACGGATACATCGTTGGAAGTTCTCAAAAAGTATTCGAACCGCTCGATCAATACAAAGGCGACATTGCGAGGGCGATGTTTTACATGCCGGCTCGCTACTATGTATATGAAGATGTTCTCCATCCAAAACTTCTATTAGTTAATGGTTCGCCCTTACCTATCACCGCATCACCTTCACAACCGGGTCTAGCTGGCGATTTAGCGACACTGCTTACTTGGCATGAACTTGACCCGGTCGATGAACACGAAATCAGACGCAACAATTTGCTCTATAACAATTATCAGGGCAATCGCAATCCCTTTATTGATTATCCCCAATGGGCACGTATTGCCTACGATGAATCCTACGTCGGCGAGGGAGCGTCGCGAGCGCTTGGTACTTCAACCGCTGCCGGACTACCGGAGCCAGCAATAACGCTCGACCGGATTGAGGTGGCGTTAGTCGATGACAGTAACAAATTCTACTTATTTGACAATGTGGCGAAGTCCGATTTGATCGTTACAGCATTTTATAGTGACGCGACCTCCATGCCGGTAGTTGAATACACACTTTCTATTGCGGGGCAAGACAATCTGACATTCTCGAGTATCGGACCGCATGAACTGCTTGTCTCTTATACCGATAATGCCGTGACAAAAACAGCGACTCTAACAGTCGAAGTCGAACTATCGGCTGTGCAAATGATTATTGCTGGAGCGATTGGGCTCACGGTCATTGGCGTCATCTTCGCAATACCTTCACTTCGGAAAAAAATAATTAGCAAAGCTAAAAAAACAATCAAGAAACCATCATCTAGGAAAAAGCAAAGATCAACGAAAAAATAGCATTAATTACCGAAATACTGCTTTTTGATAAGATAAATGAGAAATAGACAAGAGGAAGAACATGCCTTTAAAAAATAGATCATGGTTACTAGTTGCGACGCTATTTGCACTATTGACTAGTTGCACAACGTCGCTAGGACAAGACTCCTCGCTTGATACAAGTGTTTATGATGGCCCCACCGTAAATTTTAAGGCGAATATCCCAATCGATATCGCGGCAACCTCAGTGGTGGTGATTGCCGGAAACTTCAATTCATGGAACCCGTTTTCGGGCGACAATGTCTTGACCGAAATTGATGCATATAATTATGAAATAACGATTGAATTCGATGTCACGCTTGTTGGCACAAGTTTAGAGTACAAATACGTGTTGCTCTTTGAAGACCAAACCGAGGGACCATGGACCAATGTCGAAGGATCGAGCACCGGAGGCGAAATCGGCAACCGGACATATACACTAAGGGAAGGAATCCAAACCGTGAACGATACCATTGCCAGTTTTAAAAATAACACCGGACAAACAACGCTTAGCCGTGGCACATTACGAAAAGTCGTCTTAGACATGCCTTTATACGAAGACGGCCGCCAGCGCACAATCCGCATTTGGTTGCCGGATGGATACAGCGATGCGGACACGGCAACTCGTTATCCGGTCATGTATATGCATGATGGGCAAAACCTTTTCGATGCATATACGGGTTTTGCCGGTGAGTGGGGCGTCGATGAAACGATTGGCGCCTTGATGGATGTCGGTTATGGCGGTTCGATTGTCGTCGGCATTGATAATTCATCCGATCGTCTTAACGAATTATCGCCCAGTTGGCCTCGTTCCAGCGCCGGATCCGTTTATATTAAAAATCCATCGGGTGAAAAATACGCTTCATTTATCGTCGATGTCGTCAAACCATACATCGACGCCAATTTCAATACGAATCCGAGCCGGGAAACGACGGGAATCGGCGGCTCATCGATGGGAGGCGTCATCTCGTTTTACATGGCATTACAATATCCTGATGTGTTTGGATATGGGATGTTATTCTCAACGGCGATGTATATATATGAAGCAAACATGAGCGAAACGTTCATCGCCTCTAAAAGCGTTGCTTCAAGTTTAAATCCACGGCTTTACATCTATGCTGGTGGCCAAGAACCGACAATTACACGGTATGTCGACGACATTAAAAACGCCTTAATTGACCAAGGCTACCCTATTGCCCATATCAACACTCTTATCGATCCTAATCTAGGCCACAACGAAGCGGCTTGGGCACATTATTTTCCGATAGCCTATCGATGGCTGGTTGATTTCTAAACGATTAACGAATAGCTTTATTCTGATGAAAAAGTTTTTTATTGTGATTAACTGGCTAATCCATAGTGAAGTCTGAGTACACTACCAGTTACATAACTATCATTGATGGCCATGCCTGAGCCTTCAAACATTTCGTTGACGTCCTCTGCGGGAATCACCAACGTATTATCGACCATCAAATCGGGATCGAATACGCTAAAAAGTGTACTTAGCATGTCATTGTCCAAATCAATCGCGCCGATATTGGCTTCAAGTATCGATAAAACCATATCACCATTGGTGTTCATGCTGACATTGCTCGACAAATTGAATTGCATATCGAAAGAACCAGATAAACCATCACGCGTCAGACTCATGAGGAAGTGAATCGACATTTCATCACCACTAAGTTTTACGAATAGGTTGGTTGACGCAAACGTGTATTCGATGTCATTTCCAAGAAGTGGGAATGTCAAAGGAACCTCAAATTGCACGTCTTCATCAAGTGTGTAGTCGAGAATCGAATTCAAATCCGCTTCATCCATGTCGATGTATGGATCGAATGGATTGAGTATCGCGTTATTGATTGCTTGAACGCTTAAATCAGCCATGAAAGCGGCCTTGTCGGCGTCTGATTCCCATTTCGTGAAAGCTGGTTCGCTCGGATCAGTGAGCAGTTTGCGCAAAGTGCCGAGGCGCAACTCAACGTCAAACCCTTCATCGGAAATGTCTAATATCAAAAGCGATTCTTTATAGACGATTTTCAATAAAGCGGCGAGCGTTGGTTTCACTTCAAATAAATATTCAGTCAAACCTGTTTCTCCAACTGTGAAGCTTAATTCTTCTTCATCAAATTGGCCAAAACTGAGATATTCGGCAATCATCTCGTTAAGGCTTTTGCTGGCAATCGCGCTGGCGATGGAATTAGCGAGGCTATAAGCCTGCTTCAAGGGTAGTTTCATCGCTCCGACTTGGATGCGCTCGATTTTAAGAAAATATTCTTCGTTTTCGCCTAAGACGATTTCGAATTCCATTTCGAAGCCCGTTTGATAAAACCGCGATCCGTTAATGACGATGTCGGCTCCGGCAGTAACCGTCAAAGTGTCATCTTCAAGTGTTGTCCATACGCCTTTGACGCCTAATATTCCAAATGACATCATGTAGCTATACTCCATCTCGCCTTCATACAAGGCATTTTGGAATTTGTCATTATCAGCTGTCAGTGCTTTTTGAATCATGCGATTGATAAACGAATCGGTGATCCGTAGCGTGACCGCTTCCGATGATGGATCGGTGATTAGCAGTGAGAGCCCATCGTCGAGACCTTGGAAAAATAGCGTTTCTTGGGTGTCATTATAATCATCCATTGGGGCTTCCGTCTTCATGTTAAACAAAATCAGCGGCAATCCCACGATGATGAATAGGATGATACCAAGAATGATAAACGGTTTTAGAATAGCTTTAATCAATTTCATATGAGTGTCCTCGTTTATTCATAACAATCGCAGCGTTTCGAGCATCTACGATTAATTTTATTCTATCACTTGTATAACAATTGATGCTCGCGGCGACTGACTTATCAAATCGTTACCGGCAGTGCTTGAATGATTTTATTGAAGATGACTGATTCACTTAAGTATTCTCTCGTTTATAATGAAGTCACGAAAACAATAACCGAAAATGTCTCTTTTTAAACGAATTGCTTTGACAATGTGGCCCTTATGCACGCTTTTGATTAACGCTTGTAGCGCGGCCCCTAATGTGAGAAATGTCACCATCAATAAGAAATACACGATGCGACATACTTGTTACATATCGTGTGACCGCTACATGAAATACTGGCCGATTTTAACAATTACTAATGAGAGCAACGCGCCAGCACATATTTATTTCGATGGCTGGTATGAATATTACAATGTCCGCTTTCCCTCAAACAAAATGAGATTATCCCATTGTGCAGTGATTGGCATTTCCAAAATGGAACTTTCTTTTGAACAATCGCTGTTTGTGGACATGGAATGGGTGCAAAGCAATTACGGTAAATATCCAGGTGGGACGATTAAATTCTATTTTGACGTTACGGAAGTCATTGAAACAACCACTTGTCAGTTTAATTAATGATTAATCGTTATTAATTGTTCAAAGCCCTTTACAAAACAAAACCCCCGTTATCGTAACCGCTATTTGGTCCAATATTCGGGGGTAACTTCAAATTGGCTTGGTGCCCGGGGCCGGACTCGAACCGGCATGGTGTCGCCACCGCAGGATTTTAAGTCCTGTGCGTCTACCTATTTCGCCACCTGGGCAAGAAATTGGTCTCCCGTACAAGATTCGAACTTGTGACCCCTTGATTAAAAGTCAAGTGCTCTACCGACTGAGCTAACGGGAGTGGCTGGGGTACCTGGGATCGAACCAGGGAAATGCCAGAGTCAAAGTCTGGTGCCTTACCGCTTGGCTATACCCCAAATAAGATGGTGGAGGAAGGTGGATTCGAACCACCGAACCCGAAGGAACTGATTTACAGTCAGCTGCGTTTGGCCTCTTCGCTATTCCTCCAGCGTATAGGCAGACAATGGATGGTGGATGTTGAGGGGCTTGAACCCCCGACCTCCGCCGTGTAAAGGCGATGCTCTCCCAACTGAGCTAAACATCCGCACTTCCCGTTGCATGCTAAATAAATATAGCAAACGGGAATATCTAAGTCAAACAAAAATGAGGCTAATAACGATTGTCAAAAACCTTTCTTTCCCAGCAATTTAAACATGTTGCGCTTATACACTTCGACGCCGGGTTGATTAAACGGATTGACGTTCAATAGATACGCCGACATCGCACAAGCTTTCATGAAAAAATATAAAAGATGCCCAAGGGCATAAGCGTCTAGTTTTTCGATTTCGATGACGAGATTAGGAACGTTTCCGGTATTGACATGGGCATCTAGTGTGCCAAGAAACGCCTTCTCGTTAACATACGAAAGGGGGCGACCCGCTAAGTAATTTAGTTCATCAAGATCGGCGGCGAAAAGCGGTATATTGACGTCGCATAATGGTTTTTTGACAAAAAGAATCGTTTCAAATAATATCGGAGCACCCGCTTGGATATATTGGCCAAGGCTGTGCAAGTCGGTGGAAAACGAGGCTGAAGTCGGGAGTAAACCTTTTGATTCTTTACCTTCTGATTCACCAAATAGTTGCTTTAACCACTCGTTGAGTTGGGCGTATTGAGGTTCGTAGGATACATACATTTCGACATATTTTTTGGCGTATAGCGAGTGACGAATCACGGCATAGCGATAGGCCATGTTCTTGTCCAAATCTGGTGTGTCAAACTCATTCATGGCGGCACTGGCTCCATCAAGCAGCGCTTGGATATCGATTCCTGAAGCGGCGATTGGCAGCAAACCGACGGGAGTCAACACTGAAAAGCGTCCGCCAATGTCGGATGGGAGTGTGAATGTTTGATAACCTTCAGCTGAAGCTAACTGGCGTAGTGATCCTTTGCTAGCATCAGTCGTACAGTAAATGGCGCGTTTGACTTCTTCTTTCGGTAGTTGTTTCTCTAATAGCGATTTAAGCAATCGGAAAGCGATCGAAGTTTCGGTGGTCGTGCCCGATTTCGAGATAACGTTGACGGCAAATCTCTTGCCCTGAAGGTAGTGCAACACTTGTGCGGTATGGGTAGGCGAAAAAGTGTGCCCTAAATAGACGATTTCAAGTTTGTCACCAGAATATAGGCCCTTAATAGCTTCAATCACGGCGCGAGACCCTAAATACGAGCCTCCGATGCCGCAGACGACTAGAATATCGAAATGCTCACGGATGTATATCGCTGCTTGTTTGATGGCTTCGACTTCTTCGCGGTTATACGTACCGGGATGTCGTTCCCAACCCAAAAAGTCAGCTCCTGGTCCCTTTTTTGTTTTGATGGAGCGATGAATCGAGCTGACGCGGTCGGCGTAAGCATCATAATCAATTGGTTGTCGTAAATACGATTCGTTTAATTTCATGGCTATTCCTCGTGATTGTCATCAAGCGCTTGCTTGATCCATGGCATCAATTTTTCTTTTAAATGTTCGAAGTTAATTTGATCAGCGGGTAATTTGACGCGAACGCGACGGTTGGGTTTGATTTTAGGTAAGGGCGGCATCTGTTTTAGCGAAAAGCGCAGGTAGCCGTTATTGGCATCGACTGATATTATTTTAAGTTGTAACTCCTGGCCTAGTTTGAGTATTTCGTTGATATCGCTGACGAATCGTGATGATATTTCGGAAATGTGGAGTAAACCTTTACATCCATCGTCAAGTTCGACGAATGCGCCATAAGGCGCAATTTCGGTAATCAATCCTTTGACAATGTCACCTAGATTATGGCTAATCATGGAGACGCCTCCTTTTCTAGCAAACTTTTAACGATCAAAACGTCGTCTTCAGTCGTTACTTTGAAATTCAGGCGTGAGCCAAGAAAATAGTGGATTTCGATTTGGCCAAGTAGTAGCGATATATCATCAGTCGCTTCGAGGCCGACATTTTGTTGATGGGCTTGATAGATTGTTTGAAAACGGAATATTTGCGGTGTTTGAATGACACCGATGTGAGTGCGATCCACAACTTTTACCAGTTTGTCATTGGCATCAATTTCCATCAGTGTGTCGGGAGATGAAACTAACGCTGTTAGACCAATGTTACCAGTGAATTTCCTCAATCCTCTTGTAATTATAGTTCCGTCAATCATAACCCGCGCCCCATCATGAATGATAATCGTATCATCGCCACTAGCACGATTACTCAAAAATTTGAGCGCTTCAAACACCGAGGCTTGGCGTGAGGAACCACCCGTCACAACATGGAGTGGTTTTTGGTCATGATTTGCGCTGATGTTAAATACTTTATCAAGGAAATTTTGATGGGAAACAATCACGATTTCATCGATGTCGGCATCGTTTAAAAACGGAAGCAGAGTCCACTCAAGTAGCGGACGGCCCGCAATTTCGATAAATTGTTTTGGTAACGGATAGCCTTTCACGCGGGTACCGCTACCACCGGCAAGTAATATCGCAAAAATCAATTCGAAAACCTCTTTTATAATTTTAACAATAAATAACTGGATGAATATATAACTTAATCGTTATTTAACACTGTCGATTTCTTTTTTCGTCAACTCATCGGTAATCGCTACTTGTTGAATAATGAGTTTGACGACTTTGTCGAGTTCGCTGCCCATTCGATAGTCGGCTTGGCAAATATAATTAACCCGTCCGTCATCGATAAGTGGACGCACGTGTTCTTTGTTGCCTTTTGAATAGACGGCAATCGACTTACCGCCATTTTCCTTAACTAAGATCATTGGCGGGACATCAGTTAGACCATCGCCGATATAAATGATATTGCGATAAGGGATGCGTTTTTCCCGACTGCGTTCATTGACTAGATGGTCATCGATTTGCCGAAACACGCCTTTGGCAATTCTGAAGAAATATTGTGTTTTCATCGTGTAGTTGATGGCGAGCTTGGGCCATAGCGGTTCACCGGTCTTTTCATCAAAATAAAATTCACAACCATAGATAGCTCTGAATTCATCGGCGATGGCACAACCATCGATGATTTCTTTCGTGCCGCTGGAAATAATGTAGTGCTCAACGAGTATGCCACGGGTTTCGGCATATTCATTAATACGTTTAAACCAAGTGGTCACACCTTCGAAGAAATGAATGTCTTTACCAAGGCTAAACAGAAACTCCTTGGTCAGTTTGATGTTTTTGTCTTTGGCGAGCTTAACCATCATGTACATATACGACAAGATGCGTTCAACGCCTTCTTTATTAGTGAAATCATTGGTCGCGCCCCAAAATTCGGCGGGGGTCATTCCAAGGGCGGGAATTAGAGCATAATTTTGCATGTCTTCGGAGCAAAGCGTTTTGTCAAAGTCATACATGATCGCGATAATCGGACGATTTGGCATGGTGTTTACCTCCATAAAATAATACCAATCAGACACCCATTAGTCAATTTTTAGTAGCTTTTCGCCACAAACACTAAAGATATTCTATCTTTCAGTAAAAACGAGTGTGGTATAATTCTTATTTGATGGAGAAACATTCACAAAAGTGAAACCTTGGCAAATCATCGTCGCGATAGCGATTGTCTTATTTGGCATTTATGTGGCTGCGGTCATCGTATTCGCTTATCAAATGAAGCAATTTGATAAACGGATGGAACGCAATTTGGCGGCCATCGATGTTTTGATTGTACAGAAGTACGACATGCTGCGGCTAATTGGCAAGATGTTCGTTAAGTTTGAGATACCAGTTCCACCCGAATTCATGCTTCATGTACGTCCTAAATTTGAAGAAACACTACTTGATATCGGCAGTGCCGAACGGGCCGTCATTAAATCATTTTTGATGCGAACGGCGCAGTCGCTATTCTATTATGGGGAAATCAACCAAGCATTGGCCCAACACCCCGAATACATCGCCATTAAAGAAAATTACGCCGAAATCGATCGCCAATACCGGCATTCGGTCGTTTTATATAACGCCGACGTGCTCGGATATAATTATTGGAGCCACCTTTTTTGGTTCCGTTGGGTCGCCAAAGTTCGAAAAATGATTGATAAAGAGATAATTTCCTAGCATATTTCCCCAATCATTCACATGCTAAGTTTATAATTACAAATGGAGAAAATATGAAAAAACCTGTCATTTTATGCATTATGGACGGTTATGGCCAACGGAGTGAAACGTACGGTAACTGCGTGGCTAAAGCCCATAAACCAAACATCGACCGCTTTTTCGCCACTTACCCACACACGCTAATTGAAGCCAGCGGTGAAGCCGTCGGTTTGCCTGAAGGTCAAATGGGCAACTCGGAAGTCGGCCATCTCAACATCGGCGCCGGCCGCATCGTTTATCAGTCACTGACGTTGATTAACAAAGCCGTCAAAGACGGATCAATTTGTGATAATCCCGCTTATAAAGGCGCAATCGAACACGCCAAAAAGAATCATAGCAAATTGCATCTAATCGGACTTGTCAGCGATGGAGGTGTGCACTCGCACGTAACTCATTTTCTAGCAGCCATTCGCATGGCCCACAAAGCCGGACTTGATGACGTCTATGTCCATGCTCTCATGGATGGACGTGACGTTGACCCACAACTTGGGGCATCGTATATCAAGCAAATCGTTGATCTGATGGATCAACTCCATTTTGGCAAACTCGCTTCAATCGGGGGCCGCTATTATGGCATGGACCGCGATAAGAACATGGACCGCGTCGACATTCACTATCGTGTTATGGTCGATCAAGATGGACCGAGCTTCACCGATTATCGGAAGTATTTCAACGATCAATATGCCTATCTACCAACAACAGGCAAAGATCCAAGCGATGAATTTTTGATTCCCCATTTTCACTTAGGCGTTAATGGTAAAATCGAAGACAACGACGCGATTATCTTTATGAACTTTAGACCCGACCGCGCCATTCAATTAGCAACGGTTTTCACGAATCCGACCTATTACCAAAATCCTCCACTTAAAAAAGACGGGACTCCGATGTATAAGGCTTATGTACCGAACCATCAACTGAAAAACATACATCTCGTTCAGACCATGAAATACGCCGATTCGGTCAAAGGGCCAATCGCTTTCGAATTGCCGTTACTGACCAACACCTTTGGTGAATACATCGCCAGCAAGGGGCTCACACAACTTCGCATCGCCGAGACCGAGAAATACGCTCATGTGACATTTTTCTTCGATGGAACGGTCAACTATGATGGCATTACCCGTCCGGAATTAAAAGGATCGCGACGCGTGCTTGTCAATAGTCCCAAAGTTGCGACTTATGATTTGAAACCGGAAATGTCGGCCTATGAAGTACGCGATGCCTTAATCAAAGAACTTGATAAACGCGATTTGGATGTCGTCGTCATCAATTTTGCCAACTGCGACATGGTTGGTCATACGGCAATCGAAAAAGCTGTCGTTAAAGCCGTGGAAACGGTTGACGCCTGCGTGGGCTCAATCATTGATTGGGTCGAAACTAATGGAGGGACGCTTTTACTAACCGCCGATCATGGTAACGCCGAGATGATCCTTGACGCCAATGGTCGTCCGTTTACGGCGCACACGACTTCTTTAGTTCCGTTTGGAATCAACATACCAGGCGCGAAACTAATGAGCGAGGGCGGCAAATTAAGTAACATCGCCCCGACAATGTTGGAACTTTTAGGTTTACCGATTCCGCAAGAAATGGATGAACCTAGTTTAATTATCAAATAGAAAAGGAGCACAACTATGAGATTAGAAGAATTTCCGCTGATTATCCCCGACATTAAGAAAATCGAAACGCAGTTTAAAGCGCTGCTAAAAGATTTCCACCTTGCCAAATCAGCCAAAGAGCAAAAGAAAGTCGTCGATAAAATCATTAAACTGACCGACGAAGTCGCCACGCAGTTCACTGTTATTTCCGTTCGTTATACTCAAGACACGCGTGTTGAGGAATATCAAAAAGCGCAAGATGCCATCGATGAGATGGGACCGCTATTCCAAGCCTTATATAACGAATACCAAAAAGCACTTATCGCCTCGCCGTTCCGTCTCGAACTAGAAAAATCATTAGGAAAGTTCCTATTTGAGAAAATCGAGACGAGTTTGAAGGCCTTTGACCCCAAAATCATTGAAGAACTTCAAAAAGAGAATAAACTCACGAGCCAGTACGCGAAACTGATGGCTTCAGCCCAAATTCCGTTTGATGGCGGCGTTTATAACCTCTCGCAAATGGGAAAATTCGCCGATTCGCTCGACCGCGACATTCGCCGTCGCTCATCAAAAGCCGTTGCCAAATGGTTTGAGAAAAACGAACCGGAGTTAGCTAAAATTTATAGCGAACTCGTGACGTTACGTGACTCGATGGCCAAAAAACTTGGCTTTAAGAATTTCATCCCGCTAGCCTATGCCCGCATGGGAAGAACTGATTACGATGCTAACGATGTGGCAGGCTATCGTGCCCAAGTTTACCGCGCCGTCGTCCCTCTATCAAAGAAGTTAGTCAAGCGACAAGCGGCACGCATCGGTATCCCCAATCCGAAATTCTACGATTTGAGCCTCAACTTCACATCGGGTAATCCTACGCCAAAAGGTGATAAAAATTACCTTGTCGCCGCGGCGCAAAACATGTACCACGACATGGGTGAAGACATCGGTTCTTTCTTTGACAAAATGGTCGAACTCAACATGCTTGACCTTGAAGCACGACCTGGCAAACAAGGCGGCGGTTACATGACCTATTTCCCCAAATATCAAATGCCATTCGTGTTTTCTAACTTCAATGGTACGGCCGGTGATGTCGACGTCTTGACTCATGAAATCGGACACGCCTTCCAAGGCTATAGTTCTCGCAAGATCAAGATTCCCGAATATCGTGAACCGACGATGGAAGAAGCTGAAATCCATTCAATGAGCATGGAATTCTTCGCTTGGCCATGGATGGAAAAATTCTTCAAGGAAGACAAGGATAAATACTTATATTCACACTTAGTTGGAGCGATAAACTTCCTGCCCTATGGCGTGACCGTCGATGAATTCCAACATTACGTCTATGAAAACCCGACCCATACCCACGAACAACGGTGTGCCACATGGCGGGAAATCGAAAAGAAATATACGCCTTATAAGAAATATACAGGCTTCCCGATTTATGAAAAAGGCACGAGATGGATGCGTCAAGGACACATTTACTCGAGCCCATTCTATTACATCGACTATACGCTGGCGCAAGTCGTCGCCTTCCAGTTCTTAACAATGATGGAAGAAGATCGTCAACTAGCTTGGTCGCGCTATGTCAAACTTTGTAAACTGGGCGGATCATATCCGTTTACCCAGCTGTTAAAGAAAGCGAAACTAAAGAATCCATTCAAACAAGGAACGATTGCACGCACCGTTAAGAAGATGGAACCGATTTTGGCCCGCTTTGACGATTCGAAAATGTAGTTAAGCGATCGCTATTTGTTCGATTTCCGGATCAGATAATTCTCGGAATACTTGACGCGTGAATAATAATAGCACCGTCATGTAAACGATGGCGACATACTCAAACGGGATTTCCCGAATGCCAAACAAAAACGGGAAATACGCGATTAACGAGATCATATTAACAAGAAGAGGCACGTAAAAGTGCTTCTTCTTTATGGCGTAGTAGACAATGGCCAGTACATCAGCGGCATAAAGGTATCGTTCATGCATCGCTGGAAGGAAGAAGTTTGCCATCAGAATCGACCACAAAGCGATGTCGATGATATGGCTTTGACGAAGTTTGATTTTGCGCACGACTAGATAAAAGAAAGCAATTGCCATCAATAATGCAAACAAGGCGACGGCATAATCTTTTAACATGTCATAACGATCTTTGGGAAACCATTCCCACATGTTGGGCATGTTCAAGGTCATGTATTGATAAGTTTCCGTTTGCCGGAAATAGACCGTCATGATGTTAACAAAATCACGACCATAAATAAGAGAAGGAATCGCAAACACGAAATACACGACGGGAATCAATAGGAAATGCCAAAGTTGCTTCGGCCGATTAATCATGTACATGATAATCAGTAGCGGTAACACGAATATCGTTTGTAGCTTAAAAGCGAAGGCGACACCATAAACGACCATGCCCCATAAGTGCTTGTTTTTCAAAAAGAGGAACAGCGACCAAACGATAAATGCCGTATAAATCGAATCGGCTTGACCCCAGATTGTCGAGTTGAGGAATACCGTCGGAAGATAAAGCGTAATCACCCCGAAAAGAGTGGCAACCGGATAGCGGCGTTCTTGCTTTTTTAATGCTTCAAGCAACAGGAAAAACACGCCAAGCGCCATAACTATGTCAAATAATATCGAAACATATTTGATGGGATAAAGGAATGGCGTCGCAGAATTTGGTGTGGGAAAATAAGATAGAATTGTCAGAATCAAAACATAAGGTGGCGAATAATCGCCGATAGAAGTTCCAAGCGAAGCAAAGCCGCCGAGCTCAACGATGTCTTCCATCCAATGTTTAAGGAATTGATTGTAATCGCCGGAAGCATGGTCGAGGTTGGTCACCCTAATGTAGATTGCAAGACCAACAAAGAACAGGGCGACGGGAATATACGAGTGGTTTTTTAAAAACCGCCACACAGCGATAAATGTTGTTTTTGTTTTATTAATAATTTTTAATGTGGTGGCATTCATAAGTTTTCTAACGTTCATATCATAACATGATACTTATTTATAAAAGCATAAACAGATGCTTCTCACAATAAAGAGAATGTGATAACCATAAAAATCATGATTCAAGCGCCGGTGCGAGGTCAAGTTGTTTGGTTTCGCCTACCATAGTTTTGTTAAAAACGACCATTAGCAATACCGGTACTCCCATGATTAGGGAAGCGACAATCCAAGCTCCGAAATTTGAAAAGGACATGGCGACGTAAGCTTGATCTGATTTGCTAACTAAATAATTCACATCGACTAAAAGCGGAGCCCACACCGAAACCGCGATGCGGGCCACCATCTCGCCAAAACCCGACAACAAGATAATCAGTGGCCGCTTGATTCCTTGAAGAATCGCGCGCGATATAACGGCCAACGCCATTAATATTGAGGTGGGATACAAGATAAACAAATATGAATTTGTATAAAAAATTACTTTTTCGTTGATGGAATCGGCGGGCAGGAAAATAGCGGTTGCGCCAGGAATCAAAGCGTATCCTAGTATTAAAACGATAATATATGACACAAATATGAAAAGTAGCGACCACTTGATTCCTTGTTTGATGCGAACATTAGCGCCCGCGCCGTAGTTTTGCGAGACATACGTGACCAATGAGGTAGCAATCGTGGCGTATAAAATTGAGGAATAGGCTTCCATATTTGTGAAAACGGTAATCGCTTTTCCAGCATCAGGACCAAATAGATTAAGTTGTCGTGTCAGCACGAAACCACCGATGAATAGGATCGACCACTGGAAACCGAGTGGCAATCCTTGTTTAAGCAAATCGCGGCCCATCACACCATCATAGCGAAACGTGCGGAGCCGTATTTTTAGAAACGGATATTTCTTAATCAAATAACGATAGTTAATAAACAGACCAACGATATTGATTATAACAACGGCGATGCCCGTGCCGATCGTATCGAGATCGAAAATGTTTCTGCTTGTCAAAATAAGAATCAGTCCTATTTGAAGCAACATCATCAAAATGGAAACCATCAATGGGAAAAACGAATTACCCATCACTCGTAGAAACGCCATTGCTAGTTGGTTAAGAATAATGATCGTAAAGCCCGCGATGATGAAGATGTAGTATTCATACGCCTTTTGGAAGTATAAAGCGTCGACATTAAGCAGTTGTAATGCCGGTTTTAATACAATAAAACCTAGAACCGTCAGAAAAACGCCAAATAACAACGCTAGATAAAAGGAATTTTGAAATGCCTTGACGGTATTTGCTTGATCCCTTTTGCCATAATAGTGCCCGCCGATGACCGCGAAACCAGAACAAGTTCCTAATCCAAAGTTCAGCAAAATGGCATTCAATGAATTCGTTTGCGTGATGGCAGTGACGCTATCACCACCAACGGTTACTTTCAAAACAAGCGTGCTGACAAGGTTTAAAGCGTTAGTCAGCAGCAATGTGAGAAAAACCGGTATTGAAAAAAGGATCAACACTTTCAGTGGTGAACCTTTCGTTAGGTCGATAAAGCCAAACATCTTTTTTATTGTGCCCAAGTAGAGGCCTCTACCGCATCCCTTGACGCTTTCTAGTCTGGTATGTGGTTAATTGATAACAAGTGGTGCAGGTAGGGAGACTTGAACTCCCACAGGTTACCCTATACGCCCCTCAAACGTACGCGTCTACCAATTTCGCCATACCTGCAGCGTGCTTAATTATAAGCATAATTATTATTTTTTTCAATAATCGAAATTCACGATTACCTAGAATAATCCAAAGATGAGTCCTGACAAAACAAAGTAGATTAATAAAGCGACCACATCGACAATAGTCGTGACAAATGGTCCTGACATGACTGCGGGATCTTTTTTCAGAGATACGGCGATCATTGGGATGGCACCACCGACTAATTTAGCAAATAAAACAGCGAGGAACAGCGACAAACTTATCAAACCAGAAATCTTGGATAATTCTAGGAACCAAGTGTTTGTGAATGCGGGAGATGAAACATCGTAAACAATAATTCCCGAACCGATGATGATGAAAATCCAGACATATGCGAAAACCGCAGTTATTAGTCCAACGATGAGACCGACGCGAAATTCTTTCATAAGAATATGGAGAAAATCATTTTTTTCAATCTCGTTTAAGGCAATGCCACGGGTAATTAATGTCACACTTTGATTACCAGAATTACCGCCAGTATTCATTAACATTGGAATGAATGCGGATAAGATAACAACCTGCTCTAGCGCATGTTCGAATTGGTTTAAAATAATTGTAGAAAAAGACCCAAGCGCCAGCAAAATAAGAAGCCACGGTACCGATTTTTTTGCTAAAACAAGAACACTGGAACGGGAATACGATTCATCAAGTGGACTTAACGCCGCCATTTTCAAGATGTCTTCGCTCGTTTCCTCATCGATGACGTCGATCACGTCGTCAATCGTTACAATGCCAATCAGTCTTTGATCATCGTTGAGCACCGGCATGACGTTGAGGTCATATCGCTTGAATAGTTGGGCGACTTCCTCTTGGTCGACGTTGACGCTTGTAGTGATGAAATCCTCATGCATGATTTGAACCAATTTGGTGTCCGGATCAGCATAAATAAGATCATCAATCGTGACGATACCAATCAATAGGCGTTTCTCATCGACGATGAACGTCGTGGCAATCGTTTCTTTATCACGGCCAACTTTGCGAATTCTCGCTAATGCTTCAGAAACGCTGAAAGTGTTTGGAAACATCACGTATTCGGTCGTCATGATGGAACCGGCGGTGCCTTCTTTGTAGTTAAGCAAACTATTGATTTCTGCTCTTGTCGCCTTATCAGCTGAATCAAGAATACGACTGACAAGATTAGCCGGCATGTCAATCATGAAGTCGACGATATCGTCGGTGTATGAGTTTTGCAACAAATCCAACAATTGCTTGTCGGTAAATAGTTTAATGAGATTTTCTTGTTGATCAGCGCTTAAATAGGCAAATAGCTCCGCCGTGTATTCACTTTTGACCGTTTTAAAAATGAACAATAAATCAACTGGATCACGTATTTCTTCGCAATGCTCGGCAAGGTCGATTTCTTCATAATCTTCAAATAATTGACGGAGTGCTAAAACGTCTTTTCGGTGAATAAGATCGAGTATCATTTCAGTGGTTAACATCTCTTTTTCCATGGGAGCACCTCCGACGCATTCAAATATTGCGACATTAAAACCTACACGTTATTTTAAACCAAAACAAGTTTCCAAGCACATAAATTGGGATGATATAATAACTTTATTATGAACGAATCATCGTCAGTTGCCCTAGACGAAAAACCAAAAAGCAATAAGCGACAAAAAATATGGGGAGCCGTCTTGCTAGTCGTCTCACTGATTGCCGGCGTTGTCGTGTCATTTTTGGCGTTGCGTCGTGATTTATCGGTCGTCGATCTATCAGATTTAATCGAAGCCTCAAGCGTGTGGCTCTCTAGTTGGTACTGGATGATTGGGGCGATTTTATGTTTGTTGGTGATGCTGATTACGGGTGCCTTGCGTTTATATGTTCTTTTAAGAGCCAAACGACAAAGAGTAACACTCCGAGATGCCTACCGCTATTCGATTTTGAGCAAATACTATGTATTAATCACACCATTTGGTTTGGGCGGACAACCAATCACGATGGTCTACATGCGCAAAAAGAATATTCCATTTGGTTTGGCGACTTTCATACCTATGATCGACTTGTTTGCGATGCGTCTATCGATGTTAATACTGGGGTTAGCAACAATCATATTTTTTCCCAACGTCGTCGTGCCGTGGGTGCGAATCACCGCTTATATTGGTCTATTCTTCACTTGTTTCGTGCCTGTGGTTGCCATAGCGATGTCGTGGTTCCCAATTTTCGAAAAAATCATTGTGGGGCTGTTAAAGAAGATGACGTTTTTGAAACGTCAGAAAAACTATATCCACATCACCCAAGAATCATTCAAAAAGTATCGGACGGCGTTTACATATTTTAAGGGACTTAAAAAGGAAGTCGTGCTCGTGTTCTTTTTGGCATTGGCCTCGCAGTTGGCGCTATTATCGATTCCATATTTTATCCTGAAAGCCTATCCAAGTAGTGCACTTGTCAACGAACTAAGCATTGCCCTTAATTATCCTAACACTGTGGCCATGGTCGCTTATGCCAGTATTGCCGTAGCCTTCATACCTACGGTTGGAAACGCTGGTGCCATCGAATTTTCGTTTTCGACGGTCTTCGCCTCATTTATGGAAGGTCGCTATTTGTTTTGGGCGATGTTCGCGTGGAGATTTTTGACTTTTTATGCGTTCTTGCTGCTTGGAGTCATATTGACGTTTTATTTAGGTGTTAATCGCCGCAACGAGTTACGACGACATCATATTCCCGACTTTTCCAAGAAACTGCGCATCGTGCTTTTTAGCGACAACTTCTTCCCGATGATCGACGGAGTCGTGCGCACGGTCGATGCCTATGCTCGGCATTTGTTAGCGCTTGGTTACCATCCCATTGTCATCGTGCCCAACTATAAACGGGGTAACGATCAATATCCGTATCAGGTTTTACGCGTGCCCTCGCTTCGCATTCCTAAAATCGAGTATGCGTTAGGACTATTCCCTTTTAACAGGGCGATTAAGCAAGCTTTGGCATACGATGGCCCGATGGTATATCATTCACACGCTCCGTTTATGATTGGTCATAAGGCGCTGCGGCATGCACGCGCCAACAATATTCCCATCGTCACGACATTCCATTCCAAGTACTATGAAGATTTTTATCACAACACCCATTCCAAGACGATATCCCAGTGGGCTGTCAATCACATCGTGAGATTTTATCGTCGCGTCGACGAAGTGTGGTCAGTGTCTAAAAAGACATCTGGAACACTGCGTCATTACGGATATCGTGGCGATGTTCAAATCATGCCCAACGGATCCGATTTTGATGTTCCCAAAGACATCGAAACTTTCCGGATGCAGGCGGTGCAGTTTTTAAACATTAGACAAGACGAGCACAATTTACTTTTCGTGGGACATTTAATCTGGCAGAAAAACTTGAAGTTCATCTTCGAAACACTCCAGAAGCTTGACGAAGCAAATTTCCCATACCATATGATTTTTGTGGGCGAGGGCGGTCATGAACGCATGGTTAAAAAATACTGTGAAGGATTGGGTCTTAAGGGCCGTGTCACATTTGCTGGACGAATCCGGGATAACGATTTATTAGCAGGCATTTATCGTGCTTGTGACCTTTTTTATTTCCCGTCGGTGTATGATAACGCTCCGCTTGTGCTACGAGAATCTGCGGCCGTCGGGTTGCCAAGCTTGTTGGTGCGCGGCTCGCACTGCTCGGAGATTATCGAAGATGGCGTGTCAGGATTTACTGAACGAGAAAACGCCGAGCGAATGGCTCACAAAATCATGACCCTATGTAAAGACAAGAACAGCCTTCGCACGGTTGGCGAAGCCGCCCGTGTCACGATTCCGATGAGTTGGTCAATTTTCGTTAACCAAGCGATTGAACGGTATCAAAGTTTGATTGAACGTCATTACGATTATGAAGAATAGACGTTTGCCGGGCTCGTCATGGCTCTCATATATTTTCTTATACGGCCTGTTAAAGCCGTTTTTGTTTATATATTTTCACTTATTTCAGCGAGTTCGATTCCACCGCAACAATCACCCAATTCCCAAAGGACCAATATTTGTAATTGGCAACCATCACACGAATTGGGACGGATTTTACCACGCAATTTTACTGTATTGGCGTTTTCCTCATTTTATCGTCCATGATGAAGCGTTTAAAAACAAACGATATGCGGCTGTGTTCGGATCGTTTCTAGGACAGGTTCGGCGTGGTCGCAATGGTCTTGATGCTGAACCGATCAAAATGCTCAAGCGTTTAACAGACGCCGGTCAAAGCGTCAGCGTCCTTCCCGAGGGCGACATCGACATGTTCGGCCGTACTTTGCCAATTGACTCATCGATTGCTAAACTTGCCAAAATGTTGAACATTCCCGTTGTGCTAGTTCGCATTAGTGGTGCTCACCTACGGGCGCCACGATGGTCGAATCTCGCCCATCACACACGTATTGATGTCGATGTTACTGATATCATCGATAGCACGTGTTTGCAGACAGTGACAATCGAAAGTTTGTACGATCGCATCGTCAAAGGCATCAAAATCAATTCTTATGACATCCAAGCCAAGCGATTAGTTAAAGTGTGGGGATCAAAACGAGCCGAATGGTTAGAACTCGGTCTATATTGGTGTCCCCAGTGCCAAAGCTACGAATCGATTGTGTCTCGTGGCAATCATTTCGTTTGTATCAATTGCGGGCTGGTCGGCCATGTAAACAAGTATCTATTGCTTGATGTGCCCTCATTGCCAGACATCACGCGCCCCGACGCTTGGGATGATCTTCAATTTGAAGCATTAAAAGAGAAATTGCACTCGACTGATGAAGATGGTTATTTATTTTCGTTATCACATTGTCGGTTTGAAATGATTGAGTCGTGTGAATTTTTTTCCAATCGAGGAAAGGCGGCATCAGCACAGCTTTATAAAGACCGGATTCAAATTGCTACGCATGAAAATATGACGATTACGATTCCATTGGAGACGATTAAACAAATCCGTTTCCAATACAAAGACGTGTTCGAAATCAGCGATGGAAATAAGCGTTACCGTCTATGGCGTAAGACACCTAAATGGTCGGCTTATCTCTGGGTAAATTGCGTGAAAGAGATTGTCAAATTATAGTATAATAAATTGAAATTATTGAGGTAATAAACTATGAAACCAATTCTTGTCGAAACGAGCGCCCGCCACATCCATTTGAACAAGGCGGACATGGAAAAACTTTGTGGCCCCAATTACGAATTACCGTTTAAACGGATGCTGTCGCAACCGGGTCAGTTCGTCAGCGATTTGCGACTTGATGTCATCGGTCCGAAAAGCACTATCAAAAGCGTTGTCGTGCTGGGACCGCTCCGTAGCGCCACCCAAGTCGAAGTCTCGGCTACCGATGCCCGGGCTTTAGGTGTCAATCCACCGATTCGCGAATCAGGCGACATTAAAGGATCGACCCCGATTACATTGAAAGGACCGGTCGGAGAAATCGTGATTCCCGAAGGCGTCATCTTAGCCAAACGTCATATTCACATGCACCCGGACGATGCCAAATTTTATGGCGTCAAAGACAAACAAGTCGTTGCCGTTAAAGTTAAATCAAATGACCGTAGCCTCATTTTCGGCGATGTCCTCATTCGCGTGCGGGAAGATTTCGGACTGACGATGCACATCGACACCGATGAAGCCAATGCTGCCGGATTAAGTGGCGAAGTATACGGTGAGCTGATTACTAATCTTTAGTTTGACATTCGTGGCAACGCCCGCGATAATATTAGAAATTCCATATCCCGAACAACGTTACAGGGATGCAAAAACGTTGTAGCAACTCTATTGATAAATAGTAAGTGCTTGCCCAAGCGAAGCCCACTTCGAACGATATGGATGGAACGTTTATCACAAAGACTTTCCATCGTGGGAAGTCTTTTTATTCATAAGGAGTCAATATGGACGAAAAAACACTATTCACATCGGAATCGGTTTCCGAAGGCCATCCCGATAAACTATGCGATCAGGTTAGTGATGCGATTTTAGACGCCTGCCTAGCGCTTGATGAAAACGCCCATGTCGCTGTTGAATGCTTTGCTAGTGAGCAACATTTAGTCATCGGCGGACAAGTAAGTTTGTCTAATGGCATAATTCCACCCGATTATGAAGCCATTGCGAGAGAAGTCATCGCCTCGATTGGGTATGATGATCCCAAATTCGGTTTTAGCGCCAAGGAAGCACACATCGACGTACTCATCAATCCCCAGAGCCAAGAAATCAACGAAGTCGTTGGGCACATTGACCCATCCAAAACCGGCGCTGGCGACCAGGGCATCATGTTTGGTTATGCCACGAATGAGGATCGCAACTACATGCCTTTGGCAATCGTGATTGCTCACAAGCTGATGCGAGTCGCTTCCTCGATGCGCAAAGACGGGAAATTTCCCCATGCCCGTCCTGACATGAAATCGCAAGTCACAATCGACTATACAAATCCGCGTTTTCCTCGCATCGACACCATCGTGATGGCGGTGCAACATGACCCCAACATTAATATTCAACAATTTAAAAAATTCGTCTATGAACAAGTGATGCTTCCTGTCGCTACATCATTCAATCTTAATGGTGATTTTAAGTATTTCATCAACGACGCCGGCACATTCATCGAAGGCGGCCCCAAGGCCGATACCGGTTTAACGGGGCGAAAGATTATCGTCGATACATATGGAGGAGCCGCCAGACACGGCGGTGGAGCATTTTCGGGCAAAGACGCGACCAAAGTCGATCGATCGGCCGCCTACATGGCGCGCTATATCGCTAAAAACCTTGTCGCCGCCGGTTATGCCAAACGGCTTGAAATCCAATTATCATATGGAATTGGCATGGTCAGTCCGATAAGTTATGCGATATTTACTTATAAAACACGGCACCCGGGACTAACTGATTCAGTTATCTTGAGTATTATCAAGGACACATTCGACTGCCGTCCAGGAGCGATAATTTTAAACTTTGGACTACACCGTCCTAACTTCAAATATCGTGATTTGGCAGCGTATGGGCACATCGGACGCGCCGATTTGGATCTGCCCTGGGAACGACTCGATAAAGTCGATCAATTGAAGGAAAGATTGAAAAAATATTTGCCAGACGATGCGAATGTCTATTAAGCGCACCTCATTTATGGCAAAATAAAATTAATGAAGCCACATAAATAATAGAAAGGGATTTACGGATATGAAATACCAGATTGTTGGTAAGAACATTGAAGTAACCAAAGCGATTGACGCCGCGATTAGAAAAAAATTATCGCGGATGGACAAGTACTTTGTGATTAACGACGATGTGACTTGCCGCGCGCTAGTGCGCTCCTACAAAGCGGGGGCGAAAGTCGAAGTGACAATATTTACGAAGATGATGGATTTCCGCGCTGAAGTGACGCATGAAGATTTATATGCAGCTGTCGATTTGGCGATTGATAAACTGGAACAACAAATGCGCAAGCTCAAAACGAGACTCGACCGGCGCATCCACCCGCGCTTAGGCGCTTCAGTCTTAATTGAGAATGTCGAAGACGCCGAAGGCGAACCGATGTTCGATCAAATCGTCCGCCTCAAAACGATTTTCCTCGAACCGATGTCGGTCGAAGACGCGATTACGCGCATGGAGGCACTCGGACATGAGTTCTTCATGTACCTCGATGGCGAGGACATGCTGGTCAGTGTCTTGTATCGACGTAAAGATGGAGGTTACGGCATCATCCAAGCCGAAAATAAAATCAGTTTATAAGTCTACAAAGAGGGTTCGCCCTCTTTTTTTTATGCCTGACTACATTAGTCATTAGATTAATGATAAAATAGCGTTTGTAATTGGAGGAATTGGGTGTGAAATTATTGGCAGTCGATCTCGATGGAACGCTTTTTTATCCGAAACGCCGCAAAACGCTGATAAGCAGCGCCAATGTCCAGTTCCTGCGCGATTTCATCGATGAAGGTAACCGTGTCATCTTTGTAACGAGTCGCAATCGCGAGTTTGCCGACTTAACGGTGACCAAGATCGATCGCCCGATTGATTATGTTTGCATCAACGGTGCTCAGATTGTTATTAATAACGAGTTAATTAAAGACGAAACGATGCCAAAAGGCGTCGCCGCTTCGATATTTGAAGACATGATGCATTACAAACATCAGCCGCTAGCGTGGTTTCTCGATAGTCGCAAATATCAAAACCTCTTATTTGATAATGGCACGACCTATCTGACGCAATTGTTCTTCAAGTATTACTACAAATCGCAAGGTGTCTATCAACAATCTTATTTGGCCGATAATGACATCTTTAAAAGCGAAATCGGCAAAAGTCGCGTCTATCGCATGTTACTATACTTTGGTCTTGGATTGAAACGAGAAATGATTGCCAAAGAAGTCAACAAACACATGCGCGAGAAATACGGCGATGATGTCGAAGCGTCCTGGATTCATACCGTTGTGGAAATTGCTCCCAAAGATTGTAATAAGGCTGCCGCCATCAAAACGGTCATCAAGCAATTAAACATTGATGCATCTCAAGTGCATGTAGTTGGCGATTCAGGCAATGACATCTCGATGTTTCAGGCGTTTTATGAACACAGTTATTGTATGCACCATTCCAATGCCTCCGTCAGAAAATTCGCCAAATACACGATTAAACGCGTCCACCATCTGCGCACGCACCTATTAGAAAACAAAGGGGTTAACCATGATTAATAAAGCGACTCAGTTCATACTCAGTTTATATCACTACTCGATTTTGCTTCGGGACACGCTGGAATATACTTATCGGCGCGATCAATACAACATCAATGTTTATCACGCACGGCGCCAGGCTCTATTAGCCTCATTAGAGGAAAAAGGGCAAATCAGACAAATCATTGGAAAATTGGGGGAGAATGGCCCCAAGATCGAAGCCAAACTGCATGAATTCATCGATCTTGTGTATGGATCCGATTCCACGGTCGTGCGTTTAGCGGGTAGTGAACTACGCGTTGATCACGCCCAGCACCTCGTGCTATTTGAAATGGTCGTCGGTCTTCACCAAACGATTTGGGATCTTGTGATTGGGTATTATAACGCCGCAGTTGGCCGTCAAGAAACGAGCATTGATTTGTTGCCGTTACTGCAAACCGATGAACGGATGTATCGATCGATCGTATTTTATACGATTATGGGAGAGGTCGAAAAAGTGTTTGCTGAGTTTCAAAAAGCGATGCATGAAAGCCGCGGTGAGAAAACGCCTCAAAGCAATTACATCGTCAATGATTTGAGCAAGCTTGTCCAGTTACTAAACTTCCAAAAGGTGCACAGTAAAATCAAAGATACCTCGTTCAATGAGATGATTGATGAGAACATGAAAGTGCTTGAAATGATTGAAGGAAAACGCGAGTTGCCGCTGATGCCGGAAGCGGAAGTCAATCCCGAAACAAAGAAAGTTGGCATTATGATTAACGGTGTTCGCCATTATACGTTTGGTGATATGTTTGCCAAAGCGCGTGAAGTAACACGGATTGTTTTAGCCAATAGCGAAACGCACTGGAAAAACGTTTATCGACCGATTAATGAACAACTCGTCGCCCTGTCGCGACAAACGCCAGATGGCGAGGGTAACCGATCGCTTGATGCTTAGACCTATTAACATTGAATTATCACGCATCGTTTGATAATATTACTTCGCTCACACCTGGAGGATCACTTATGAAAAAACGCACTGTCAGCGGCAAAGAATTAACTTGGTATATTATCGGAGGATTCTTCTTATTCGCCGGTTTAGTATTAGGCATAATTTCTTTAATTGGCGATTACTTAAACGTTCCAGCCGCCGACAACTGGATTGCTAACGCCCAACAAGCGGTCATCGATTGGTCGAAGATTAGTCTAGATTGGCTCGCATGGGGCACAATCTTCATCGCCGTCGGGCTTTTCGTTGTTGTCATCAATCTATTATATTTTGCAAAAAAAGATATTACTGAAAAAGAAAAAGCACTTCGTCGCGCCCAACGTCTTGGCGCTGAAATCATAAGCAACGAATAAGACTGCTCCAATAATCCATGTTATAATTTACTCACTCAAAGGAGTGATCGACATGGAGGAAAAAAAGACGACCAAATACTTCATTCGTATCATCAAATCAACCGATGAGTACGATTTGGAAGACATTGAATCTTTGATTGAAGAAAACCCCGAACTCAAGAAGCTCGGTATTACTTTGCTGTTCTCGAAAAAGAAAATGCTGCATTAATCGAAAGGATCATTTATGCGAAAAATAATTCTTAAACGGGCGGTTACCGCGACCGGCGGCCGCCAAGGCCATTTATTGAGCGAAGATGGAAACATCGATTTAAAACTCGATTTACCAACTGAATTGGGAGGTCATCCCGCACCTCATACGACTAACCCCGAGCAGTTGTTTGCCGCGGGTTATGCTAGCTGCTTCGCCAGTTCGCTTGAGTACATCTTGACAACCGAACAAGTCAAATACGAGCAAGTTGTGATTACCTCAAACGCTTTACTATTGAAAGACGACGCTGGAGGTTTTAAATTCGGGATTGATCTTGTGGCCCAAATCAAAGGACTCGATAAGAAAATCGCCAAGCAATATGTCGATTTGGCGTATGCGTTTTGCCCGTATTCAAAAGCCATTCGTGGCAATGTCGAAGTCAAAATCGAAGTCAAATAACGAGCAAGCAATAACATCTTAAGCGGGGAAACCCGCTTTTTTTGTATAAAAAATTAGGAAAATGTGAATTACTACATGCCGTCTAATAATATATGCTTGCCAATTAATGTTCAGTCTTAAAAGACTATCATCAATGTGGTGATTTTTTTGATAACGAGACGCTTGATTCAATCAAATATTCGGATTATGACTTAGTGGCGATGATGTCATCGATTATCGATGAGATCTCTTCAATAACTTCCAATAATGGCTGGTCACTCGTCAAATCAACACCAACCATTTTGGCTAATTCAAGCGGTGTTTTGGTGCCACCGGCCTTCAAAACATTAATCCACTGTTCGGGCTTGATTGTTTTATGTTCAATCATCTTGGATACTTTCGTTCCCAAAGTCAAACCAGCGGAATAAGTATAAGGATATAGACCCATGAAATAATGCGGTTGTCGCATCCAAGTCAGACCCGCCCAATCAGGAATTTCAACGGCATCACCCCAAAATTTTCTTAAGACCCTGAGTTTGATATTATTCAAAATATGTGCCGAAAGTGGTTGCTTGGCATCGACTCGCGTGTACACTTCGCGTTGGAATGCAGCTTCTAGAAGATGCGTTACGAAATTATGATAGTAAGTCCGGGATATCATGACCGATTTGAGCCAACGCTTTTCGCGGACATTTTTTGAGTTTCTAATCAAATGATTAGCCATGATTAATTCGTTAGTCGTTGACGGGGCTTCGATAAAATATAGCGATGGCCGCGTGTTAAGAATGGGATTATGACGGTTAGCGTATTGAAAATGTCCCGCGTGTCCTAATTCATGTGCTAACACCATGACTTCATCCATTTGACCGTTCCAGTTAAGCAATATATAGGACGTAGCGCCATAAGGAGAGGAACAAAAACCACCAGTTGATTTGCCTTGATTTTGCGGAAAATCAATCCAACGCTCGGTAAATGCTCGTTGTACGATTTGATTGTAGTCGGCTCCAAGAATTGACAATCCATCGATTAATAATTCCTTTGATTGTTCAATCGAAACGCGCGGCTCTAAGCTCGGATCGACCGGTATTTTCAAATCGGCGTAGGTCATCCGATCAAGACCATGGATCTGTTTTAACAGTGTGGCGTATTTTCTCATGGCTGGCGCTAGTTTTTCCATAATTTGGTCGATTTGACGATCCATGAATTGTCGAGGAACTTTTTGATCATAAAGTAAATAATCGAAGACACTTTGATATCCGCGCAGTTCTGACATGATTTTCTCTTTTTGAACATGCGCTTGATAATTGCTGGCAAAGCCATGTTGGTATTCGGCAAGTTTGTGATAAAACGTTTCATAAGCAGTTCGCCTAACTTGCGTATTCTGTTCATATTCGTATTCGTTTTCAAATAGCGTAAATGAATTTGGGTAAGTAACGCCATCGACGACAAAGTCGCTGAAATTCATGTCTGCGAGTTTGAAGCGATTGTAGTTCATATAAGCAGCATTCAGCACGGGTGCTAGTGCCACCAGTGTTTTTTCAACCTCGGGACCAAGAGCATGTTTCTTGTCGAGGATGATTTCGTTTAAATAATGAGCATTTTGTTTATTAGTGGCGGCTGCCTCGAGCAATAAGTCATCGCTCGTTTGTTGTAATTCGTTTTCGAAAAACGCCATTTTCCGAGAAATAGTTTGTAAACGTAGCATGGCTTTTCCTTGCCGCATTTGATTTTCCTCGCTAATCGAATCGGTACTCGATTGGAGCGAAAAGTAAGCGGCGATTCTCGTCACTCTCGCTTGAATGTCTTGATAAAACGTCAAAGCATCGTTAATGGTTTCTTTTGTAACGAGTTTATGTTCGAATTTCTCACAAAATGAAGCGACGTCTTGCTCCACTTTGTCGAATGTGTCTAAATACAATTGTTCATTTTTGAATAAATTGGTTATATCCCATGTGTATTTAGCATCGAGTTCGTGGCGCTTTGGTAGTTGCTGTTTCATTGTTTATCACCTCTAGCATTGACTATAGCACAGCGTTATGACTTTTTTACTTATTTAATGGTTACTCGCTGTTGCATTAAGTCATGAAAAAAGGATCGAACATGAATGCCGATCCTAATAAATTCTAATGGCGGAGAAAGAGGGATTCGAACCCTCGCGCCCTGTGACAGACCTACGAGCTTTCCAAGCCCGCCCCTTCAACCACTTGGGTATTTCTCCAGCGCTTGTAATTATAGCAATTACGACTTAACGTGTCATCAATAAAAGCGCTTTAGCACTAGAAATAACCCAGGGCATGACCCGCGGTTAAATGGTATAATTCCAATATATGAAACAAACGACAATCACTAAAATCAACAGCGGCCAACGCGCCGATAAATTCGTGAGAAAATGGCTTGGCGAAGCACCGCTTAGTTTTATTTATCGCCTCTTTCGCAAAAAGGACGTTAAAGTCAACGGCAAATGGATTCCCATTGATTACTCACTTAAAGAAGGCGAAGTAGTCACCATCTACGTCACCGATGCGCAAATGGATGAATTCAATAAGCCAAAGCCAATCATCCCCACACCGTTCCCCCACCACATCGTTTATGAAGATGATGTTTGTCTGATTGTCAACAAACCCAAGGGACTGCTCGTTCACGGCGATGAAACTGAGAAACGATTGACGCTGAGCAATCAAGTGCTGGCTTATCTTTCATATTCAGGCTTTGATATTAATAATGAAGGCTATTGCCCGGCTCCGGCGCACCGGCTCGACCGCAATACCTCAGGCCTCGTGATTTTTGGCAAAACCTTAGCGGCGCAACAAAGCTTTGAAGCACTATTCCACGACCGCGAACAAATCGAAAAACACTACTTGGCGCTTGTTAAAGGCGTTATTACAAAAGGAGGCAAAATCGAAAGTTATTTGCATAAAGATGCCGAGAAAAATGTCGTTCGCGTTACAAAAAATAAACAACTAGGACAAAAGGCGATTACCAATTACGAAGTACGACAAATTTTGGATGGGTATACGTTGCTTGATGTGCTAATCGAAACAGGTCGCACCCATCAAATTCGGGTGCAATTAGCCGACATCGGTCATCCAATTGTTGGCGACCGCAAATATGGTGATTTTAAAGTAAACAAACTAATGAGCGAAGAATATGATTATGAGCACCAATTTCTTCATGCTTACAAAATCATGTTCAAAGTACTAGATGGACCAATCTCCCATCTTTCTGGACGTGTTTTTCAAGCGTCACTCCCACTAAAAGAACATGCAATTATCAATGCGTTAGCGCATCAAGACGAAGGAGCATGAACATGGACACTTCATCAATCATCAAATCATGGCGCGAATGCCCAAGCCTAGACAAGCAACTTAAAACTCAGCTGGATACGATGAGCGAATCCGAACAAATCGATGCTTTCTATAAAAACATCGAGTTTGGAACAGCGGGCATGCGTGGCTTGATGGGACCAGGACCGAATCGCATTAATTTATTCACTATTCGCAAAGCGACAGTCGGTTTTGGCCAATACTTGCTCGCGACATTCGAAGCAGCTACGACCATGGGCGTCGTCATAGCCCATGACAACCGCTACCAATCACGCGAGTTCAATGATGAAATCGCCGCAACGCTTTCAGACATGGGTTTTAAGGTTTATATTTTTGATGAATTGCGTCCAACGCCCGAACTATCATTTGCCGTCAGAGTTTTGAAAGCTTGTGGCGGCATCGTGATTACCGCGAGCCATAATCCCAAGGAATACAACGGCTTTAAAGTTTATGATGAAAACGGGTGCCAACTTACGCCTTACAAAATCGAACCGCTGATTGAAGCCATTAATCGGTTGCCAGACGCCCTAAAAGTCACCGCGCCACAAAATCAAAGCAAGGGAAAAATCATCACGCTTGGTCCGGACATCGATCGTCAGTATCTTGATGCCATCAAGGCCATTTCTCTATACCCGAATTTGCCAAAACTCGGTTTTAAAGTCGTCTACTCGCCGCAACATGGTTCAGGATATCGACTAGGCGTCCAGCTTTTAAGAGAATGTGGCTATGAACTTTATCCGGTCGAGAACCAATGTTTCCCCGATCCAAAATTTCCCAACACCAAATCTCCCAACCCCGAATTGGCGATTGCCTACGAAGAGGCTATAAAACTCGCCCAACGAATTGAAGCACAATTGATTGTGATCACCGATCCTGATGCCGATCGCGTCGGTTTGGCTTATCGAGATCGTAAGGGGCGTTACATCCGCTTGACTGGCAATCAATCGGGGGCGTTATTAATTGATTACTTACTTAAGCAACGGGCGGCGCTCGGCCTTTTATCTCATAATGGCGTCGTCTATGACACGATTGTGACTTCACCATTAGGCGCCAAAGTCGCTAGATTTCACCATTGTCGCGTTGAAACGTTTTTAACGGGCTTTAAGTTCATCGGCGATCGCATCGATTTTTACGAAAAAACCGGCGGACCCCATTTTGAATTCGGCTATGAGGAGTCATACGGCTGTTTGATTGCCCCATTTGCCCGCGATAAAGACGGACTGCAAGCCTTATTAATGTATGCTGAGATGGCTTTGTTCCATCATCAAAACGGTTATGATTTGGGACAGATGCTGCACATTCTTCAAAAGAGGCACGGTTTCCATGCCGATGAGCAATATTCGATTGAGTTCAAAGGCATGGCTGGCACTGCTAAGATGACAGAATTGTTAAATAAACTTCGTATGACGCCATTCGCGAACATTGGTGCATACAAAGTAATTCAGTTTGAGGATTATTTAACACAAAAGCGAAAAGACGAACAGGGCATATACCCGATTGCGTTACCACCCTCCGACGTTGTTAAGTTCTATTTGAACGATGGCTCATCGATTACGATTAGACCAAGCGGTACTGAGCCAAAATGCAAATTTTACTATAGCGCGGTCGGTTCATCGGAAAGTATCGTCAAAGCAAAAATACCCGAGCTGCATCAGATGTTTTGCAAAACCTACAAAATCGATTCTTAAAACTTAGTAGTTTTGAAATATTTTCTTAAAGCGTGATAGATGCCGTCGTGGTTGTTATCATGGCGCGTTACGAAATCGGCGTGTTGTTTGATTTCTTCCTCACCATTTTTCATGGCGAAACTCGTACCGGCCATTGATAGCATCTCAATATCGTTGGCGGCATCGCCAAACGCCAATGTGCGACTTTTAGGAATGCCGTAAAAAGTGGCGATTTCTTCAAGCGCATGACCTTTGGAGATGTGTTCATAATATATTTCGGAAAAGTTACTGCGGTTCCAAAAGCGAATCCGCAGACCAGCATGTCGTTTCACGGCCTCATAAAGCAATTGATCGGTGAAGTCGCTACGTAGGTTACTTTTGATAATCATCGTCATCGGGTCTTCATCGAGCGTCGTGCGAATATCACCATAAATCACGTTCATGTCATCGTGCCAAAAGAAGGCTGCTAGATCAGTATCTTCTTTTAGTAGCCAAATGTTTTTATTGGTTTCGCACATGATGTTATCAATATGCTCGACTCCAGCGGCCACGTAAATATCTTTGACGACTTCTTTCGAAAAAGCGAAATGGCGACTTGGGAATCGTTGGTCGGAGGGATGGGTGATACAAGCACCGTTATAACAAACGACAGGTGCATTAAGTCCAATTTCTCGGTAATATTTTTCGATTGCTCGTACGGGGCGACCAGTTGCAATCACAATATGGTGACCCAGTTTTTCCAACCGTTTCAAGTATCGACGTGTTTTGGAATTTATCGTTTTTTCGTCAGTTAAAAGCGTTCCGTCGAGATCAATAGCGATCAGATGAGCGGGAATCTTCTTAAAAATCATAAAAGTCCAACGGCCCGTTTAACCTTGTTTAATGTGTTAATGGCGACTTGACTGGCTTTTTGCGCGCCTTGTGCAAGTATTTCGTCGAGTTTGCCGCTGGAAATAAGGTCACGGTATTTTTGTTGTAACGGTTCGAGCGCGGCGACAACACAATCGGCGACAGCTGTCTTAAATGCCCCGTATTGCGAAGTGGCGAATCGCGTTTGCGCTTCTTTGATATCGATGTCGTTGAGCGTGGCGTAAATCGTCAAAAGGTTAGCGACACCCGGTTGATGTTGTGGATCATAGACGACAGTGCCCAGTGAATCAGTGACAGCGCCCATTATTTTTTTGCGAACTGTCTTCAGATCATCTTTCAGGTAGATATCGCCCTTTGGATCAGATTTGCTCATTTTCTTTGTCGGATCGGACAATGACATAATCCGAGCTCCAGCACCGATTTTTGCTTCGGGCATGACTAGAACTTCACCGAATCGATTATTGAAGCGTCGGACCAAATCACGCGCCAATTCGACGTGTTGGATTTGGTCTTCACCCACAGGGACAATCAAAGCGTCATAAAGCAAAATGTCCGATGCCATTAAAACAGGATAAGCAAATAGGCCAAGACCGAGGGCACTTTCATTGCTAGCTAATGCTTTTTCTTTATATTGCGTCATGCGACTGAGCTCACCCATGTATATGAAGTTTTGCAAGATGGCATTTAATTCCGCGTGTGCGCTGACCTGTGATTGAAGGAAAATCGTTGTTTTATCAGGATCGAGGCCAGCCGCTAAATAAAAAGCGGCGATGTCGCGGCTGTTGGTTTTTAATAACTCGGGATCGATTGGAAGTGTTAAGGCATGTAAGTCGGCGATGAAGATGAATGTTTCGTTATCGTTTTGATATACGGGAAAACGCCGCAGGGCACCTATGTAGTTACCTAGCGTCAATTGTCCGGTCGGTTTGATGCCACTTAACACACGGGCCATAAACGTACCTCCTAGATTAATCTTCAATTATAAGAAAAATCTTACGACCTTGCAACGAAACGAGGTGCGAATCGCTTTTTCCACATTTACAATCGTGAACATAATTGATTATTGTCGTGTGATGTTTCACAAAAATTAAATATTGATCAATGTGATTATTTGATAAAGATACCAATAATAATCCGTGATAAAATAAAATGATGGAAAAATACTTTCCCAAACAATCTAAATTGTTGTTTCTGGCATTGATCTCAATCGGACTATTAATGACTGATGAGGCGCGTGATTTTACAGCTGCCTCCGCTAATTCCGCACAACGATATTTTTATGGGACTTATAGCTCCGGGGCTCTCGCACTTGATGAAGATTCGCCCATCATCGTCACTAACGAGGAGTTAGTTTTCGATATTCCCAGTGGTCCACAATTATATATTGAGGATGCGAACCAATACGACAGTTCCGTTAGTGCCACTTACACTTTTTCGAATCCGAGTGATTATGAGGTTACGTCCGGTTTAGCATTCCCAGTCACGACATATGTCGATTATTTTCAAGATGACATTTTTAATGATGTCATCGATAACTATGATGTATTAGTGAATGATGAGCCAGTCACGACGACGTTGAGGCACACGTATCGAAGTGGTGCCTTCAATGACTTTAACGTTGATGTTGATCTTGGTCGTCTTCGTGACACGAAGCAAAACCATCAATATTTTAACGATGATCTGCTGATTTATCATCATCGATATGTCATGTCTGCAGATCGAAATGCGACCTCTTACAAACTTGAGGTTGTCATTGATTCGTCGTTTGAAGGTATTGTTTTAAGCAATAATTATTATTACTTTAACAAAAATTTATCATCTACGACAATTGCCTTCTCCGTTGGTCAGGGTATCCCTTTCGATATTTATCTTATTGGTGAAAATATCGATCTGTTCGCCCTAGAATATAACGTTTCTGATCGGTTAAATCCCAGTGTTGAGGTGACGGGTATCGTCGATCGAATTTCGACCACTACGCTTGATTTTACGAGTTTCGTGATGACCCATTTTTCAGAAGAAAGTCCCATCAATGAAATTGATAAATATAACATTATTGTTGATTTTTATGCCGCGCAATATAGCGCTGATTATGTGCGAGTCGGCCCCCACATCACGCATGATTTTGAGCAAAGTGTGTTAACATGGTACACCTATGAAATTATGATTCCGCCAGGTCAAGAAATTACTAATCAGGTGATTGCACCATTATTTCCTAACATTGACTCGGGCTACGATCCAGCAATATATGATTACGTCTACTTGTTAAGCCCGGCCAAAACATGGACCTCATTCGGATCGCTTAATGTGAAGATTAATACCCCATTGTACCTAATTGAATGTAATTTTGATGATGTAACCGAAATAGAAACAGGCTACCAACTTAGTTTTGATTCACTGCCCGATCAAGAGCTAAGCTTCAAACTATCGATAAGTAGCGAGCCTAATCCAATACCATATGTTGGCACACAGCTGCTCATATTCATGCTATTTTTCGTCATCGCGGGGATTGCATTTATTGTAGTGCCATTAGTAGTCGTGATTGTCACAATAGTCATGGTCAGACGTAAAAACAAACCTCCCGTTTCTTAAAAATTAATCCTACTCATTCAATGTTAATTGTCGAATTGATTTTTGGATAAGATTAAAACAAAGATTAAGTCGTCCATTTTTTATTGTGCGGAGGGTAAGTTTATCAATGGGTACTACAATAATTTTGATTGTTTCAACCATCTAAATAATGTAAAATTTCCAAGTAGGAGGAACATATATGATTATTATCTATACTTCACCGAGTTGCTCCAGCTGCCGCAAAGTCAAAAAATGGTTTGAAGAACAAAGTATTCCGTTTGAAGAACGTAACATATTTTCCGCGACTTTAAATGAAAAAGAACTCAAGGAAATGCTCTCAAAAAGCGAAAATGGCACCGAAGACATTATCTCGACGCGCAGCAAAATCATCAAGGAAGAAAACATCGATATCGAGTCGATGAGCATTCGCGACCTGATTGAATTCATTCGGGCTAATCCTTCGATTCTCAAACGTCCAATCATCGTTGACGACCGGCGCATTCAAGTTGGTTATAACGAAGAAGAAATTAGGACGTTTATTCCTTTGGCGCGACGTTACGCCAGTTTGATGTGTTCACCTGAAAATTGCGAACGATACGGATGTTGCGATCATATCCAAGCGCTCGATTTAGACAATAAATCGTCTTCGACTAATTAGTTTTTGTTATTAAGCGCATTCAGTGCGCGTGCATGTTTGCTAATCGAATTAGGCCGGTACTCGATATCGGCCTTTTCGCATAATGTCTTTAATGTTTCTAACGCGAGGCTGATTGCCGATTGTTCACTTTCGATTTCATAATCGATAATGTCGGCATATTCGTTTTTATCAAGGGCGAGATTGCGGTCAAGAAATGTCGTATCGATACGATATGTCGTCAATTTGGTAATGATGCGCAAGTCTTCGACCGGGAAGCCAAGCGTTACCAAGAAATGCTTGACGGTTCCATCGGGAAAAACATTGTCTTTGACAAGTTTCAAGTAACTGGATTTCGAGATTGTTTGATTTTTTTCAAGCGTTCCTTCGGCTAAAGGTGATTTAAGCGTCAATGTATAAGTATCGACTCGTTCGCGAATACGGAGTCCAAACCCATAACGCCGCAGTTGTGATGAGGGGGTGTCGATATAATAGTTGCACTGTTTGATGGCAATTGATTCATCAATACCCAAAAAGCGGCACACTTTATGAAATTCATCTTCACTGACGAGAATTTTAGCTTCGATTTCGACATTGGTTGACATCGCGATTTTCCTCTTTTTTCTAGTACTATGATACAATATTTTTATACTTGCGACCAAAGGAACTGCCATGAAATACGAAATCTTCACACGAGGCGACGACCGTTCTAACCAGGTGAAAGCCGAGTTGTTAACCCATTTGAAACCACTGGTGACCTTTCAGTTAAGCAATCAACCAGAAATCGTCATTTTCATCGGTGGCGATGGTACCTTTTTGCGTGCCGTCCAGCATTACATGTCACGTCTTCATCAAGTCACCTTCATTGGAATTCACACGGGGACACTCGGTTTTTTCTGCGATTATCACGATAGCGAATTAGACAAACTGCTACGTGATCTACCCAATGCGCAAAAATTGGCTCATCAATATCGGCTTTTAAAACTCACACGACAATATCCCGAAGGTGAAGACTCGTTTCTCGCCGTTAACGAAGTGCGGCTTGAAAACCCGTTCCACACGCTTGTGAGCGATGTTTATATTGATGATGTATTATTGGAAACATTTCGCGGCAACGGGCTCGTCGTCGCTTCGACGCTTGGATCATCTGGCTATAACAAAAGCCTCGGTGGCGCGCTTATTTCCACACGATTGGAAACGATGCAGCTTACTGAAGTGGCCACGCTCCAAAACAATGCCTTCCGCAGTCTTGGCAGTAGTCTTGTGCTAACGGCTGAACAAACCATCGTCTTATCGGGCCAATTTGATAAAGCCGTGATTGGCTATGACCATTTGGTCATTGACGATGGCAAACATGTCAAAAAACTGATCGTCTCTTTAGCGCAACAGACGATTAGTATCGTGCATCAAAACAATCGGCGCTATCCAGAAATATTGAGAAAGTCATTTATTAAAGATTGATGATACATACTTCATTACAGCTATACGAGTGGATTCTACTTGGGGTCGGCGCCCTGTTTTTACTTATTGGTATTACAGCATTTATTATTTTAAAAAAGCGCAATGTTGAAAAGCCACATGAAGATGTCGGTCCCATTATTGAGGGATTAGGCGGAATCGATAACATTATCGAGGCTAAGGTCCGAGGATCACGCTTGTCAGTCTTAATTATTAATCCGATGCTGGTCAACGAGGCCATCTTAAAGCAGCATGGCGTCATTTCTCTTGTAATGATGAGTAAAAAAGCGGTGCTCCTTTTGGGAGAAACCGCTTCAAATGTCGCCTTTGCTATCGATAAAGCGAAGCAATCACATTCCTAATTTTTGTAGTAATTTTTTGATATCTTCAACCGGAAGACCCATGACGTTGGCATAACTGCCTTCGATTTTATCGACTAAGCGATACTGTTCGTCTTGGATGCCATATGCTCCGGCTTTGTCAAGTGGCAAGCCAGAAGCCACATAGTCGTCAATTATCTTGTCTGATAATTGATTGAAAGTCACTTTTGTGACGACCGTTTTATTGACCTCGATGTGTTTGTTGATGAGTGTATAACCACTGATGACTTTATGCGTTTGCCCAGATAGAAGCGTAAGCATTTGTTTGGCATCGTCGTGATTTTTGGGTTTGCCGAGTTTATGACCTTTGAAATAAACGATTGTGTCACAAGCGAACACTGTATCCTCGGGATGGTCCTTAAAAACCTGATAGGCTTTAATTTTTGATATTTCTTGGGGCAAAGCGCTATCGCGAGCTTTTATGTCGCCCTCGTCAATCCCGGGATCGATGACACGGAAGTGGCTCACGACTTGCTGCATTAACAAGCGGCGCCTTGGTGATGAACTGGCGAGGATGAACATTAGGCACCCGTCTTGTTCATGATGACGGGGATAATCATCGGATTGCGCTGCGTTTTAATAAACAAATACTTACCGACAGTCGAGCGAATCGCTTGTTTGATTTCATTGAAATTGACACGGTTTTTCATTAGTTCGTCAAGTGATTCTTTCACCTTGATTTCGGCGTGAGCAATTAAGTTACCCGAGGCTTGATAGACGAAACCGGCCGTGGTGATTTTGGGTGCTAACAACAACTGATTGCGTTGGCTGTCAATGGCCACGATGACGGAGACCATGCCATCTTCGGCTAAAATTTTGCGGTCACGGATTACGGCAGTCGACAAGCCATTGATGTCGCGCCCATCGATGTATAGCGCTTCGGCGGGTACATGCGGTCCGCGACTAACGACGCCTTTGCGGAGTACAAGCGTATCGCCGTTACCGCAAATGAACGTATGGTCGGGACTCATACCGAGTGTATGTGCGAGTTCAGCGTGCAATTTGAGCATGCGATATTCACCATGGACCGGCATGAAGTAGCGTGGGCGGAATAGTTTAAGCATGATGCGTAGTTCTTGCCGTGCGGGATGGCCCGACGAGTGGACGTTATACAAAACTGAATTCGTGAGTACGGTCGCACCGGCGCGTGTTAGCTGATTGACGACTTTGTTAATACTTAATCCGTTGCCGGGAATCGGGCTTGACGAGAAAACGACGGTGTCACCTGGAATAATGCGGAGTTGTCGATGTTCGCCATTGGCGATGCGTGAAAGGGCGGCCATTGGTTCGCCCTGTGATCCGGTGCATAACACGACCGTTTCTTCTGCGCGCAATGAGCGGATGTCTTCGATTGGCACGAGGCTGGAATCGGGAATCTTGATGATGCCCATCTTGCGAGACAACATCACGGCATTTTCCATTGATCGTCCGATGACGACGATTTTTTTGCGATAATTAACGGCGACTTCAACAATTTGTTGAATACGGGAAATGTTACTAGAAAACGTGGAAATAATCAAACGGCCAGAGGCGTTCTTGAAGATATCGTTAATCGCTCCGATGATGTTGCGTTCACTAGGAGTGTAACCTTCGATTTCGGCATTAGTCGAATCAGACAAGAGCAAGTCGATGCCTTCAGTGCCCAACCTAGCAATTTTTCCAAGGTTGATGTCTTCGCCAATCGGTGTTAAATCGATTTTGAAATCGCCGGTGGTCACAATACGACCTTCCGGCGTATCGACGCAGATGCCATAAGCATCGGGAATCGAATGTGTCATATGGAAAAATTGAATGCGGAAATCGTCGATTTTAATTTCCGATTCTTCGCTGTATTCAACGATTTTTACATTCTCTTTGATGCGATTATCTTCGAGCTTGTGACGTATGAAAGCGGCTGCAAGCCGGGGTGCATAAATGACAGGCACGAATACGTGTTGCACCAAAAAGGGAATACCACCGATGTGATCCTCATGGCCATGAGTGATAATCAGGGCTTTGAATTTACTGCGGTTGTTCTTGATATGTGTATAATCGGGTATTACGTAATCGACGCCTGGAAGGTCTTCCTCGGGAAAACGGACGCCAGCGTCAATCATGATCAGCGTCTTGTCATTTTCAATACAATAGGTGTTTTTGCCAACTTCTCCAAGCCCACCAAGAGCATAAACGGAGACCGGCGAAGATAATAATGCATTCGCCACTAAAAATTACTCCTTCAACAAAAAATTATTATGGGTATTACTATAATTTGGAAATATTATATAGTTTCTATTCTTAAAAATAAAGCAATGTGAATCAAGATTGCAAAACTTCAGCGTTTTCAATGACCTTGAACGGATCGATTTTGTCAATGCGATCATAAAACAAAACACCATTAAGATGATCGATTTCATGTTGTAACACGATGGCGTCAAAACCGCGGAATGTTAATTCAACGTGTTGATCGGGGATGATGTCATAAGCCTTGACGACGACTTTTTGGTGGCGGAAGACATAACCTTGATGTTCGTCATCGACTGAAAGGCAACCCTCGCCATTTGGAAGGTAAGTCATCTTGACGGAACTAGAAACCATGACGGGATTGACAAATCCATGTTGGATAATTTGTCCTTCTTTTTCAAAGTATATGGCTAACATTCGGACATTCAATCCGATTTGGGGAGCCGCTAAACCGACACCTTCGCGTATTTGGTGTTTTTCAGCATACTCGGAATCTTGACTCTTCTTTAAATATTCAATCATCGCTAAAAGCGTCTTGCGATATTTATCGGTTAAAGGAAGCGAGAGGGGTACGCTTCTTTTACGGAGATAGGGAGTATCGTCTTTATATATCTTAATTTTCATGGGCGATAATATTTTATATTATTTTGTGTGGATATCAAATGCTTTTGCTTTAATGTGATTGGCTAAATTTGGTATTGTATGAATATGGAAATTAGTGAACTTCTCAGTAGTACCTTTCAATTAAAGCAGTTGCTTGACGATGATAAGCGAATGCAACGCCTGTCGATAATCGAGTGTGAACTTAATCAAGACTTACACGTTTTGAAATTATCACAAGTAATGCAGCAGCGGGCCGACGCTTACGCTGCGAGTATGGAATCTGAGTCACTTAGCAAAGCCGCCCAACAGCAACTTCACCTGGCCAAACGTGAACTGGAGAGCCATCCACTTGTTCGTCGCTATTATGAAGCCTATCGTCCCGTACGTGAACTTTTTGATTTAATACAAACTGAATTATTCGCCCCGTTTAACTTACACATTTGTGGCGAGGATCACTAATGCGCATCATTGGAGGAGTGCACCGTCACCGCCAAATTAAACTTCCAACGGTACGCGAAACGCGAGCGACCAAAGATGCTGTTAGAGAAGCAATTTTTTCAGCGTTGGGGACTGCCGTGATTGACCGAGTCGCCCTTGATCCGTTTGCGGGTTCGGGAGCTTACGGACTTGAAGCGTTGTCGCGAGGAGCGTCGAAGGCAATCATGGCCGACCATAATGACATCTGCATCAAAACGATTAACGAAAATGTTGCCGCATTGCAACTAAGCGGCGCACAAGTTTGGCATCTTGATTATCTAAAGACGATTGACCGCTTACAGCAAGAAGCCATTAAAGTCGGACTCCTCTTTCTCGATCCACCATACTTTGATAAACTATGTGAGAGCGTTATTGCACTCATGTTTGAAAAAAATTTGTTGACCGACGATGCGATTATCGTCACCGAAACGCTTAAAGATATCGTGATTGACGAAAGCCAATATCGCAAGATTCGCCGCTATCGCTATGGGATTGCTAGAGTCGCCATCATGTGGAGGTAAGTTGACCATGAAAATCGCCATTTATCCAGGAAGTTTCGATCCTATTACGAATGGGCATCTCGACATATTGAAACGCGCTTTGACGATTTTTGATCACGTGATTGTCTTATTGGCTATCAATCCGCACAAGGCGACGACGTTTTCCGCCGAGGAACGGCTCGACATGATCAAAGGCGCGGTTATGCAGTTTGGTGAAGCAGTCACCGTCGACAGCACCGAAGGACTATCTGTCACCTATGCCAAAGAGCATGGTGCCGTAGCCATGGTTCGCGGACTTCGGGCCGTGCCGGATTTTGAATACGAATTTCAAATTGCCGCCGGTAATGAGTATATCGATAAAAGCGTTGAGATGGTGTTTTTCATGAGTCGCCAAAAAGCCACATTCATATCCTCTTCGACAATTAAACAGTTGGCGCAGCAGCAAGTAGACATTTCCTCACTCGTACCCGCCAATGTCAATAAATACTTAAAGAAACGCTACGCGCGCTAACGGTTAAGGAAAATAATCGATAAATGACGCCCAGTCGTGGTTTCACGGGCAAAGGAAAAATAACGATCCGGATCGCTATAAGTATCAATACCGGAATTAGTAATGTTGGCGGCAGGAACGCCGCTTTTTCTTAATTGGCCATAATTTAGCAATGGCACGTCAAGGTAATATATGCCATCGCTTTTTTTAATCGCGTAGTGGAAATCGGGGTTTAGCGCTAAGATTGAAGTCATCGTTTTTTCTTCAATCGGGTTATGCGCGAAAGTTAACGATGGTCCTAAGTACGCAAAGATGTTTTCTGGATGGCTGCCTTCCATTTTTATGAGATGGGCAATACTTTTTTCAGTAATGCCTTTTAAACTACCGGCCATGCCAGCATGGATGATGGCCACCCATTTTTTGACTTTGTCAAACAAAAACACCGGCACGCAGTCGGCATGAAAAATAGCTAAAGCGAGGCGGTTATCATATGTATATAATGCGTCGGCGGCGATGCCCGATTCAAATGACTCAGCCCCGCGACCTCCATCTGTTAATGTCACTTTCTTGATGACATCGCTATGACTTTGATAGGTGGTAATTATTCGGCGTGACGATAGTTGCAACTCGTCTAACAGCAATTGGCGATTGGTCGCCACATCGTCTTGATTATCGCCTACATGATATGCGAGATTCAGCTTGGCGTATGCGCCACGGGACACACCACCTTCGCGGGTGCTCGTCAATGCGGTGATGTATTTATATGGTGACCAAAGGTTAAATTCCATGATGATGCCCTCAACTATAAATTATAGCATTGCCATCATGTAAAATAAAAACCGCTCATTCGAGCGGTTTATTGAATGCTTGTTAGCGTTGTGAGAATTCTTCGATATGCTGCCAGGCGTGGCTCATTAGTTCGGCCTTCTCATAAGAGGTCGGACCACTGACGCCAAACATTACTTCGCTGATGCCTGGTTCAATCGGGTTGTTGTCGGTGATGTCGTAGAGGAACAACGTCGGGGTTACGATGTTTGAACCATCTTCGAGCCCATCGATGCGATTGTCATCAAGATAGCCATTGACATAGTACCAGGAGTTTTGGGCCACTTCGGCTGAACGCTCGAGGAAGGCCGTATTGCGGTCGATGAACCGTTGCCATGGCGTTGTCGTCAAGTCGCTGTCTACTTCTTGATCGATGAAGATCGTGTAAAATTTGAAATCGCCAAAAGTTTCTTTGTCATAGAAGCGGCTCGTTTTAGTTCTTAATAAGTCGACGGCTGGTTGCAATTCTTCACAGCCACCGCATGTTTCTTGAACGAGAATCAAGAAAAATTTATCGCCATAAGTGTCTTCGTTATCCATAATCGCGTCGATGAGTTTTTGGGCGTCGGAGTTTTCTTCTCCCTCAAGCGATTTACGATATTTTTTGTAATAAGTTTCGGCGGAGTTGGCGTTGTCGGCGATACTTTGAATCCATTTGCTGATTGAAGGAATCGAAAATATGACCGCGAAGATCACACCGACAATAAGCAACGGCTGAATCCATGCGGTTTCCTTAATCCAGTTCCAAATCCGCACGAAGAAGGCGCCGATGACCGTTAATACTTTTTTCATTTTGGTCCCCCTATATATACATATAGCACGTTAATATTATCAAAGGGTCATTGCTAATTCAATAAAAAGTTATCATGTGTTACAAAAAAAGTTATCATGAGGCTTTAGCGATAAACCTTAAATAGTATATAATCAAACTAGCAATTTAGCACCCGAAATTTATCACGATATGTTTCACCTCCAAAAATGGCAGCAACGGTACCAAGACTTCATGTTCGAGCATGGACGACTTCGGGTCGTTATCGACTATGTGACGTCGTTTATTATTGCGATTATTACGGCATTTTTCTTTGGTTACTCGTTTCGCGGCTTTATTACCACGACCAATCCAAGCGCCAACCAGTTAATTACTGGAGGCGCTTCGGGCTTATCACAAATTTTCACCATTTTAGCGCAATTAAGCAACCTATTTCCTGCAGTAGCCGCTAAAACGTGGCAAGCGATTTTCTATTTCATGTTCAACATTCCGCTGTTCATACTCGGATATAAGGGAATCGGGAAACGTTTCGCAACTTTTTCGATGATTAATGTCATGTTTACATCGCTATTTATTCAGGTGATACCTAACGATTGGTTGACAATCATCGATATATCCTCAGACATGCTTGGCCGTGCGCTATTCGCTGGATTTTTGTCAGGCGTGGCCACGGCACTATGCTTTCGGTTCGAGTTTAGTGGCGGAGGTCTTGACATCGTCACTTATTATTTGGCGAACCATAAATCAACCTCGGTTGGTAAATATCAAATCACGATTAATGCCGTCATTTTAGTTATTTATACGACGTTGACGATCGTTCGCGATGGTAGTGGTGTTGGTGCACTAAACAGTTTCTTGTATACGTTGGTTTTTCTATTTACCAATGGCCGCGTCGTCGATACGTTCAATATCCGCAACAAGAAAGCGCAAATGCAAATCATCACGAGTCAAAATGGTCTTCCGAAAATTCTTTTGGCGAACTTCCCTCATAGTTGCACGGTCGTTAACGCCACGGGTGGATTTTCAGGCGAACCGCGGCTAATTATTTACACGGTCGTGTCGAGTTTTGAAGTAAAAAAGGTCGTCAAGCTCGTCCGGCTAGTCGACCCCAAATCATTTATTGACGTCAGTTATGGTCATCAAGTTTATGGCCGCTTTTTCATCAAACCCGTGAAGTAATCACCAGGTCTCGCGGTGCCATTTACTATCTTCGAATCGCTCACGATCTTTTCTTGTTTGATTGGGATGCCCAATCGAGATTAAGGCAACAGGCAAAATGTGGGCAGGAAGTTTAAGTGTCTTACTAATGAATTTTTGCCAACCGGTTAAGGCAAAAACGCCGATCCAGACGGCCCCAAGTCCAAGACCATGGGCTGCGAGCAAAATGTTTTCCACCGCCGCCGAACAATCTTCAATCAAAAAATCGTGGACGGGCTGTAAAAGTTTGTCACCGCATACGGCGATGACTAACGGAGCTTCCTCCATCATCTTTCCAAACATACTCTTGTCTTTTAGGGCAGTGCGTATCGTTTTATCGGTGATGGTAACGAAATGAAACGGTCGCCTATTATGAGCGCTTGGCGCCGCCATGCCACAGGCGACCAGTGTCTTGATGGTATCTTGGTCAATCGCTTCATCGGTATAGGCGCGAATGCTTCGACGCGATAAAATCGCCTTAATCACTTCATTCATGAATGTGTCTCTTTTCGACGTATTTGTCCTTAAAATAACTGATGACCGATTGGCGCCTAATAATCCCGATGAAAATTTGTTGGTCATCGACGACAGGGATGAAGTTTTGGTGCATCGCTAGGTTGACGATATCATCAAGTGGTGCCAAAATCGAAACGGCTTTATAGTCTTTGTAGTGATTGATGCGTCGAATCGGAATCGTTTCCGCCGATGGTAAGTCAAATTTCTTTTGGTTTTTGATGAACCACAACAAATCACCTTCGGTGATTGTGCCGACATAGTTACCTGATCGATTGATGATGGGAATCGCTTGGTAGTGGTGGATTTCCATTTTTTCAAGCGCTTGTCGGAGTGAAAAGTCGTCGTAGAGATATTCAACGTCGGATTTGGGAGTCAAAAATGTCAGGATGTTCATATGTATATATTATAGCATTCCGCTTATTTGAACAGCGAACGACTGCGAGCGACGTAACCGCCCGTCATTTGCTTGATATCTTCGCACACGATCATCGCCGCTGGATCGACGGCTAAGATCTCCTTAGTGACGTTATCGGCGTTTCGTCTAGGGGCAAACACTTTGATGACAAGCCGTTTTTCCGCCCGGCCTTGGCCAAGAATCGTCGTGACGCCATAACCGATTTCGCGTAAGCGCTCGGTGATGACAGCACCAGTGGATTGTGAGGCAATTGTCTCGATAAGCACCATGCCAAAAGCCAACTTCGATTCCATGATTGATCCGAAGTATATGCCGGAAGCGAATCCGAAACCGTATACAATCCCCTTAATTGGCGCCGCGCTTAAGTCGTTGATAACCGAACTAGCGATGAATACCCACATGAAAATTTCAATCAACGATAAAAAAACACTTTGGATGCGATAACCTTTATTAACCAGAATCATTCTTAAAGTTCCGAAAGAAACTTCGATGTTCTTCAATACGAAAATCAATACTAATTGCCACCATGGCACGGCTGTAAAAAATTGCGCGACTGCTTCCCAATCCATCGTAAAAACCTCATTGACTTACATATCATATCATTAATAATGATATCCGTGTAAATAATTAAATCGGCGTTTCCGTCTTGTCAAGTAATTCCAAAAACACGGCTGTGAGAGCAGGATCGAATTGCGTGCCGCTGTTGCGCTTAATTTCTTCATAAGCTTGTTTGGTGGTGAGGGCATCGCGATAAGGACGATCGGTCGTCATTGCGTCGTAACTATCGGCAATGGCGATGATGCGCGACCGAAACGGGATGTTTTCGCCCTTCAAACCACGGGGGTAGCCTTTACCGTCATAGCGTTCGTGATGAGAAAGAATATCTTCGGCAATCTCGGCGTACTCCGGTGAAGCTAGCAAAATGTGATATCCGGTTTCCGGATGTTTTTTGATTTCGTTCCATTCGGCTTCCGTCAATGGTCCCGGCTTATTGAGAATCGATTGATCAATGGCGATTTTTCCAATATCGTGGAGCGTGGCCATTAGTTTTAATAATTCGATGTCTTCGCGCCTTAAATTAAGTGCCTCTCCGATTTTTTGACAAATGAGTGAAACCCGAATCGAATGACTTTCTTCGCGATTGCTTTTGACATGCAATGTGTTTAAGATGGCCCGAATCGTCTCATGGCGCGAACTCGTCACTTCGCTTAATTTCTTGTTATACATTTTCTTTTCGGCCATGCGAATCGAATCTAGCACGGTTTCACTCTTTAGGTGCTCCTGAACACCGAAGGATACGGACAACTTGATGCCGTTGATCGATTCTTGACCGATGGCATGGTCAATCAGGTCGATAATTGTTAATACGGCTTCCTCGTGCATGTCATAGAAGATGATGAAAAACTCATCGCCTCCGATACGAAGGAATGTCGCATTATCAGGCAAATGATTGGAAACGATTGTACAAACGACTTTTAACAAGTGGTCTCCGGTATGGTGGCCAAACGCATCATTCATGACTTTCAAACCGTTGATATCGAAAAACGCAAACGTATACAAACGATCCGGTTCATTTTCAAGTCGATCTAATTCTTCTTGGTAAAAGCGTCTGTTTTTTAGTCCGGTTAATGAATCGTGATAAGACAGATGCAAAATCTCTTGCTCGTTTTTGATGCGGCTGGTAATTTCTTGGGCAAAAATGCCGACACCCATAATATGGCCATTGGCATCGAGGATTGGATTGTAATGCGATTCGAAGAATTTGCCACGATTAACTTCGATTTCAGCTTCGGTGATATGGTTTTTCCCGTTCAAGGCGAGGCCAATTTCGTGCCGGAGTCGTTTGCGGAAAGAATCTTCAGTCACGAAACTCAAAAAATTGTCGCCGATTTGCGGTTTTTTGCCGTAATAACGCAACATTGAATCAGCGTGGAATTTGTTAAACGACAAGTAATTGTAATCGCAATCAAGCGCATAAATTTCAATTTGTTCGGCACTGTCGATTGAAGATTGAAGCAATATTTTTTGGTGAAGAATCGTCGCTTCGCCCAGCAAACGCTGTTTGTGGTTTTCGATTGACATCGCTAAGATGACGACGGCCACCGGGTATATCACAAGGAAAGGAATCGCGATATTACGAATAGCCGTAATCACGTTCGAAAAAGGAATTATTAGCAATTGGCACATAATCGTCAAAATGTGGGCGATGAAACCCAGTAAGTAAAAATTGAAAAATTTCGGCCATTTTTGCGGAAGCTTAGGCTCGATTTTCGTCCAGGCAATACCAATCAGCGATGTAGTGGCGATTGTGGCGATGCCGGCATAGACGCCACCGCCGCCAAGAAACAGACGATAAGACATCGCAATCAGCGCACCAACGAAAGTTACCAGTGGCCCAAAGAAATAACCGGATATCGTAAACAATACACTGCGCGCATCAAAAATCAACCCAGCTTCTAAAGTAAAGGGAAACAGCATCGACATTACACCGATGAAACCTACGAAGACGCCAACAACCCCGTTTTTGATCCACCCTTTTTGTTTGGGCCGGAACCGCGAGATTTGATATAGCAAAATCGTGCCAAATAGCAAAAGTAAGTTGGCTGAAAAATCGAGCAAGATTGCCGGGGTCGATTCGTTAATCAGCATGAATCTCATGTCGGTTCCTCTTCGCCGTGATGGATACGCTTTTGTCGATACATCAAGCTATCGAGATGAGCGATGAATGAGCGAATCGTTTGATGTTTTTGGTGATGGAATAAGTCAACGCCATAACTGCATTCAATCTTAAATGGATAAGAACTAGTTTCATTGTACTTATGCAAGAGGTCCAAAAACTTTTTGATCACATTACTGATCGTCCGCGTTTTATCGACATTAAAGAATATCACGAATTCATCGCCACCCGTTCGTGCGATAAAATCCTGTTTATCAAACGTGTCTTGGAGCAATTTGGCAATGCCAACGAGCACTTCGTCGCCAAGATAGTGCCCATATGTATCATTGACGTTTTTAAAATTGTCGAGATCGATTTGCATACCAGCCAATTTTCCATCTGCGCTGCTTAGTCGAATCGAAGCGATATATTTTTCATATTGACGACGGTTGTTGAGCCCCGTCAAGTAGTCGGTCACGACGCGTCTTGTTTGAATGAAAATGAAAATCATCAAAATTGACATCACGAGCATCGGTAAGACAATATTCGTTCCGTAAAACAAGGTTTGAACAATGCCGCCGATAATCGGTGGAATCGGGAATAAAAGCATTGGAACAAACTCCGATGGTGCAATTTTTTTCTTTTGGGCAATTACAATGGCCAAACCGATAAGCAAATATGAATAGTTAACGATGACATGAACGAAAAACAATGGTCCGCGTGTATAAACGTTGTTCATATCAACGTAGAAATACAGACTTGTAAACATCGAGCCAATCGTCAAACCGATGCTGATACAAATCGGTATCGCTAGCAAGGCCACGATGCCGGGACGGTTCTTTATGCCATAACTTAGCTCACGTAAAATATAAAGGATCCAAGATAGGGCTGTGGCCGGCAAACCGATGAAGTTAACAATGTGAAGGATTCGATATAAAACAAGGCGGAAAATCGTATTATCGGAACTAGCCCAAATCATTAACGTTTCGCCAATCAATAATATTCCAGTGATGAAAATTAGCGTTTTAAACGAACGGCTATCGCGTACCATGTGATCTTTGCTGAAACGCAAGCTGATAAAAACAATCGCCAGGACGAGGAGCGGATACAAGTTCGCCTGAAGATTATAGAGCAGACTCATTTCACTTGCTTCAAGGAAAAATGTCATGACGGTACCTATACTTGTCAAATTATTCTAACAAAACAAATAAAAACGATAAATATAAATATAAATATTTACCTGATTTTTTGCGAAGTTGTTAATAATTTGAAGATTATTAGTTTGTTTGCTTGTTTGTTTTCAAATATTCAACAGCTTCGACGAGTGTCATCGGATAAGCATAATAGTAACCTTGGGCCTCATCGAAATTGCTTTTAAGAATTTCATGAAGCAATGTTTCACGTTCGACGCCTTCGGCTAACACACGGCAACCTAGTTCATGGGCAAGTTGCACGGTCGCTTTGACGATTTTGTGAACCGATTGATTCTGATCGAGATTTTTGATGAAATATTGATCGATTTTAATCGTGTGGACCGGATATCTGCTTAAGTATGATAATGACGAGTATCCCGTACCAAAATCATCGATTAAAACATGGATGCCGTGTTTGGTGAACATATTAAGGATTTCCGCTGATTTTTCAGGATTTTCCATTAATGCCGACTCGGTGACTTCCATCCTGATTAATTCGGTTGGAATCTTGGACTTGCGAATAATATCATAGGCCTTTTCAAAAAACAGCGGATCGTAAAGGTTTTTGGAAGATATGTTAAAGGAAAGAGGTAATTTGAATCCTAAATCGTGAAGAGTAGCGACTGTTTGGCATGTATGTTCAATTACATACAATGTCAGATCATTAATGAACCATGTTTTTTCCACGAGTGGAATGAATTCACCAGGAGGAATCACCCCTCGGTCGGCATGTTTCCATCTAATCAATGCTTCAAAACCATTGACGCGATTTGTCGTTAAATCGATTTGCGGTTGATACACGAGATAAAAATCTTTGCTTTTCAACGCTTGTTTGAAACTCATTAGCAGCTCGTATTGGAATCGTTTTTGAGTACCTTCATCCTCGTACATGAAAAATTGCAAATTGGTTTCCAACGCAATGCGAATGGCATTATCGGAATAGATAAAGACTGAAGTGGTTTCACAAGTGTCGAGCCGCATCGCCGAATAAGCGCCGAGCGTGAATTCCATATAGACTGATTGATTGTCAATCGCATGGATGTCTTTCAGAGTTTTCATTAAGTTTTCACACGATTTGGCAACATCTCCGGTGGAGGAAATAATCCAAAAACGATTATTGTCGACTTGGATAACGATGGCAGGTGCCGGAAGTGTTTTCAAAGTAAGTTCAAAAATTTGTTTAATTAGGGCGTGGTACATGGAAATGCCAAGCACATCAACGATATCTTGGTGATTGCCGATGAAGAGTGTCAGCACTGCCTGCTTGCCCGGTTTTAATTTTTTGATGGCATGTTGGTAATAATTGGCATTCGGTAAACCAGTATCCTGATTGTGCATTTGCAAACTGATGATACGGCGGGAACCCCACCCCGTCAGAATTCCGATACCAATGAAAACGATAAGACGAAAAATCCAGTTAATGGCCAATTGTGGCTCATTTGTAATGGTGTCGATGGGCATAATCGGACCGAGCATTAGACCACCGAACAGGCCGATAAAAGCTCCGAAAATCGGATGGATAAACACACCGGCTAAAATGATTGGCACATACATAGTGTGTGAAAAAACATATTTGATACCACCGGTCATTAACACGAGCCAATAAATAAAGGGCACGCAAGCGGTGATTGCAATAATGAAAAAGTATTTACGATACATGAAGATGAATCGTTTTAAATCGCCGAAACCACGTCGGATATGTTTCATTTTGATTTTCCTATTTCCGCAATGGCGCGAAATGTTATAGGTTTATTTTAACTTGTTAAAAAAGCGTAAAACAAGGAAAAAGGTTAATTTAATAAATTAAAAAACAAAAAACCATCGAAATCAATCGATGGCAATCTTTATCAAATGGCGGAGAAAGAGGGATTCGAACCCTCGCAGGCCTTGCAACCTCTATCAGTTTTCGAAACTGACCCCTTCAACCGCTTGGGTATTTCTCCGTGGGTAATTATATCATGAGTTATATTAATTCCAAGTAGAACTGAATAGCATGGGTTTAATTGTGAAAACCAAACGTTAAAGTATATAATACTAACGAGGTTTTTGTGTGCTGACTCCCATATTCCCCAACTTACCAATTCCCGCATTGCTCCAATACATGTTTTTTGGGGCATTTTTAGCTTTTTTGGTCTTGGCAATTATGTTTCCAATCATCAAAAAAATGATCGCTTCTAAGCATCATGAAACATTATCGAAAGTCTATTCTTATCGCATATACAAAATCGATCTCAATCTTAATAAAGTTACATTTTTCGATAAAACGAATCCCCGCAACATGCGAACGACTGATTTCGACCACTTTTTACGGCAGTACACCGCCGAGGATTACTATCGTGTCGAGAACTGGTTGCGTAACTTGCTCGACGCCAAGAAACAAACGTCTTGGCACCTTGAAGCTCGCGCATTAATCCATGCGACCAAGAATACATATTTTTCGGTTCTAGAAGTAACGAATTTGGATGTCGAAAAGAAAATCATTCACTTGAATAGTTACTTATTACGCTACCTGTCGCCGAAGCGTGGGCATGCTAGAAAAAGCGCCAACAACGTCATTTCGATGACGGATGCCAGCCATCGGCTTGAAAAAGCTTCATCCAATCGTGGGGCGACCTACTTAATCCGCTTTTATTATCGAAAATACCAAGGAAATACGAGCACATACATCTCTGCCGTTTTCTTAAAAAAACTAAAAGACAAAATTACCGCCTTCTTGAGTATGGGGCTCTATTTAGTTGAGCAAGACGCTTCCGAAATTATTTTGTTGGAAACGAAAAACATATCCGCGAATGAGCATAAACAAATCGCGCATTCGATTGCCCATACGATTGTGAGAAATCTTGAAGTCAGCGGCTTGAAAGACGAAGTAGCCTTCACGATTGGTGTCGTCGAAAACAAACATTTTCCCCACAACTTTGAAGAACTAGTTCATCACGCTCGTTTAATGGCTGATCGAGCCGAAAAAGAGGCGACACTGGTCACGATTTACGACCAAAATGTCAAATACACCGAAATCAGCGCCAAGGCTGTCGATCTCGAAGTAATCGACATTATAAAAAGTCGCAAGTATGAAATCAGGTTTCGACCGATACTCGCACTTAAGAAGTATGAAGTGTTTGCTTACTACTGCTCGATTTTGATTAATTCGCCACTAACGTCCAATCGTCTTGAATTATGCCAAACAACCATGGAATCCGACTCGTGCAAAGAACTGCTTTCGAATATGACCCGACAAATGTTGCAAACGATGTCGCAAGGTCGCACCAATGAAGAACAACAGCTCTTTTTTCCTGTCAGCGTCTATGAACGAAATTTCATTTTAAAAAGTTTGGCGATGATGAAAAAAGCTAAAGAATCCAACATCGTGTTAGTGTTCGATGAAAGTGAAATCAACGATTGGGACGCCAATCTCGGTGTCATTTCCCAAATGTTGACTTCATTTAAAGACAAAGGTCTAAAAACGGCATTATCGTTTGCCGATATGCATTTATTGCTCGACAACGAAATATATGACGTTTTCGATTATTATATACTCGATGCGCGAATGACTTCCGACATCGTCGCCAATGATCGCCAACGAATTAACGTCCATAGTTTGATCGAGACATTAAGGAAATTCAATCATCCGATTATCGCTATCGACATGAGTGATCTTGATGGCGTTGAGATCTTGTCAAATTTCGAGGTCGACGGCGTTAGCGCTGAATGTTTGAGCCCCTACTCCTTGAAAATCGAATCGATTGAGCCTAAGATTATTAATCGCATTCGTCAATTCGAAGACGTGAAGAAAACATAGGTAATTTTTATGGAAAAACAGAAGATTAAAAACGAAAGCATCACTAGTCGCGAGCAAGATTTCGCTAAATGGTACACCGATGTGTGCCGCAAGGCGGAATTGATGGATTACTCATCGGTTAAAGGCTTCATTATTTACCGCCCATATGGTTACGCCATTTGGGAACAAATCCAGCGCTATCTCGATGATAAATTCAAGAAAAGCGGCCATCAAAACGTCTATATGCCGTTAGTTATTCCCGAAAGTCTTTTCAACAAGGAAAAAGAACATGTTGAAGGATTCGCACCAGAAACACTTGTCGCCACTCAAGGTGGCAAAGAAAAGCTGGAAGAAAAACTCATCATTCGCCCGACGAGCGAAATTTTGTTTTGCGAGCATTATGCCAAAATCGTGTCCAGTTATCGTGATCTACCAAAAAAATACAATCAATGGTGTTCGGTCGTGCGTTGGGAGAAAACGACGCGTCCATTTTTGCGAGGTGCTGAATTCCTGTGGCAAGAAGGACACACGATCCACGCGACTGAAATGGAAGCACGCCAAGAAACCCTGGGCATGCTCGAAATATATCGTAACCTCGGTGAAGACCTGCTGGCGATTCCTTTCTTGGTGGGACGAAAAACCGAAAAGGAAAAATTTGCCGGAGCCATGGAAACTTATGGCATCGAAGCGCTTATGCACGACGGAAAGTCGCTTCAAAGCGGCACAACTCATTACTTTGGAACGGGTTTTGCCGAAGCTTTTAATATTAAATTCCAAGATCGAGACAATTCTTTGAAACCGGTTCATCAAACAAGTTGGGGCGTCAGTACACGATTGATTGGATCCATCATCATGGTTCATGGCGATGATAACGGGTTGGTCTTGCCACCGCTTGTCGCACCAATTCAAATCGTAATCGTGCCAATTCAGATGAGCAAACCAGGCGTACTCGACAGCGCCCGCGAACTCAAGGACCAACTTGAAAAAGCCGGCTACCGCGTCTTGCTTGACGAATCCGACCAAACACCTGGTTGGAAGTTCGCAGAATACGAAATGAAAGGCGTCCCGCTCCGCCTGGAACTTGGTCCTCGCGATATCGATAACGGTGTTTTAGTTGGCGCACTACGGCACACGCATGTTAAGGTTACAATCAATCGCTCTTATATTTTGGAGCAAATCGCCGTTTTGTTACATAACATCCAAACTGAAATGTACCAGCGCGCTCACGAGCATTTAAGCACACATATTTTGCCCGTTCATAATATCGAAGAATTATTAAAGGCAGTGGAAACCGGTTATGCAAAAGCGATGTGGTGTGAACAGCAAGCATGCGAAGAGAAAGTCAAAGAATTGTCGGCAGCCACTTCGCGCGTGCTCCCATTTGACCAAAGGCCACATGATGAGGTTTGCTCGATATGCGGAAAACCGGCCAAGAAAGTCGTTTATTTCGCCAAAGCCTATTAGGCTAGTTATCAATTAAATTTGATTGAAACAGCTCGGTGACGATGCTAATATTTATAGGCACCGTGGAGCAATACCCAAGTTGGTGAAGGGGCGTCCCTGCTAAGGACGTAGGTCGGGTTACCGGCGCGAGAGTTCGAGTCTCTCTTGCTCCGCCAGTCGTCAATAACGCATCATTTGATGCGTTTTTTTGTTGTTTTGTTCACATTTGTTTTATTGAATTTCGTTTAACTATGTTAAATTAATCTATAAAGGATAAAAAAAATGAATACCAACCTCATTGAAATCAAGATTGTTACCACTAAGCGCGAACTGCGCCGATTTATCGATTTTCCGGTAAAACTTTATAAGGGCAATCCGTATTTCACCCCGTATATTTTCGAAGATGAGATGAATAATCTTACGCCTGAGAAAAATCCCGCCAGTCGTTACTGCGATTTCCGATTGTTTCTCGCCTACAAAGGAAAAAAGATAGTCGGTCGTGTCGCCGCCATTATCAATCGCTATTCCAACGATAAATACAATCAAAAGCGCATCCGATTCAACCGCATTGACATGATTGACGACATCGAAGTCACCAAAGCGTTAATCGGCGCTGTTGCCGAATACGGCAAAGCCAATGGTCTTGATGAAATTGCCGGTCCATTAGGATATTCAGATCAAGACAAAGAAGGTTTACTCACCTATGGCTTCGAGGAAAAAAATATGTTTGTGACGTTTTATACGCATGCATATTACGTCCGTCACCTTAATGAGTTAGGGTTTGTTCCCGATGCCGTTTGGAATGAGTACAAAGTGTTCATTCCCAAAGAAATTGATCCGCGATTTGTCAAAATCGCCGAATACACCGCCAAGAAATACAACGTGAAGATCGTGAGACCAAAAAGCAAGCGGATGAAAGATCTCAAGCCATACATTCACGAAATTTTGCATTTGATGAATCGGACTTACGATCATCTTTACGGTTATGTGCCGATTCCCGAAGACGTCATGGATCACCTTGCAGCCCAATATGTGCCGATGGTCAACCTCGACTATTTACAAATCGTGACTGATGTCAACGAAAAAATTATTGGATTCTCGCTGATGATTCCCTCGCCAAGCGATGCCCTTAAAAAAAGCAAAGGCCATCTATATCCGTTTGGTTTCATCGGATTTCTTAAAGCATTGAAGCATGCCAAACACCTCGATATGTTACTTGTCGCTGTCGAACCGGAGTACAAAAACACCGGCGTTTTAGCAATGATGTTTACCGAAGCGATTCGCAACGCGATGAAAAATGGCGTTGAATACGCGGAAACCGGACCCGAACTATCAGACAATTCCAATATCAATTTGTTATGGAAGTCGTTCGAACACGTCAAACATAAACAGCGGACGTGCTTCGTGCGACCATTAGAATGGCCGAAACAAACGTAATGGAAAAAAGTACACGAAAAAAACGCAAAGTGCTACCGCGCCACTGGCTGCTGCTAATTTTGGTACGTATCATTGCCGATTGGTTCATTTTTCCCTATTTCCATTTCCGGCCGCGTTATTATCGCTTGAAGAAGCGTGGACCGATGCTCGTATTGATTAATCACGCCACCGAATTTGACATATTATTTGCCAATAACCTTTTCAATTTTCCACTATATTTCGTGGCTTCGGAGCAGTTGTTAAATAAAGGATTCTCAAGTTGGCTGCTCAATTACGTGTTCGCCCCGATTCCCAAGTCGAAATCAGTGAGTGACATTGCCGTCGTTCCCCGCATTAAGCGCGTGCTCGATGAAGGTGGCAATGTCGCCATTTTTCCCGAAGGCAATATGACGATGCATGGCGGTCCTTCATCGATGCCTCCGGCAATTGGAAAACTAATTAAAATGTTAAAAGTGCCAGTTGTTTTTGTCGAATCATATGGATTATATTTCTCAAGTCCCCGCTGGTCGCGGTATCGTAAATACGGTCCAAGTGGCATGTTTATCAAACGCATATTGGAGGTAGAGGAGTACGCTTCGCTCACAGGAGAGCAAATAAATGAGTTAGTGCATCAACAACTCGACGTCAACGCCTTCGAACAACGACCTGTGCGCAAGTATCGCGGGTTCCGCAAAGCCGAAGGCTTGCAACGACTCGTGTTTTCCTGCCCGAGCTGCCATGAACCGTTCGGGATGCATACTCACAAATCGACGTTATCCTGTTCAAAATGTGGATATCGCGCTAATTATGATGTTTTCGGTTACATCAATGGTCCAACAGGACGGTTGGACACGGTCACGATTGATGGAATCGTTAAGCGTGATTATAATCACTATGTCGGCGCGCACCTCGATGACATTGTTCTTCAAGATCGCGCCGAGTTCCGTTATTTCATCGCTGGGCAAAAGCGTCGATCACCTAAATACTTCCAAACAATCCGTCTATCCAATCGGGGGTTGGAAATTGACAAAGATGAAGGGACGACGCTTTATCCATTTGATGAAATATTGTCCTTCACGATGCAAACACGCCGAAAATTCATCGTTTATGTCAAAGGCAATCTATCCATCGTGGCGAAACTGCCGATTGCGGCCTCGCCTTATCAATATTTGATTACGATGCAATTGTTGCACAACCATCATCAATTCAAGAAAGGAATCGTTGATTATGAATACCTGGCCCATCCTGACGATATTACCCCCCTCGGACTTTAATAGCTACTGGTCGATTGTTACGCAAATTCTTATTCTTTGCTCGCTGTTATTGCTTGCGAACACGATTAGGCGCAAAGTCATATTCATCCAGAAAGCATTAATTCCGACATCGATTATCGCCGGATTTTTGGGATTAGGGTTGAAATACCTACTGAATAATGCACTTCAGATTCAAATCGATGGCGCGTTTTTGGTCACTAGTGATTTCATGTCAATCGTGACCTATCACATGATTGCCATCGGTTTCATAGCACTCGGCCTAAAAGGATCGGAAAAAATCGGAAAAGTCCGCAACATGAAGCAAGTTAACCCTGTCAAAAGCGGTTTATTGATTGTAACGACATACATGTTACAAGGTATCGTTGGTCTGATAATCACGATTATTGCCGCACTAGTTTTCACCGATATTGCTGCCTATTCAGGCGTGTTGCTTCCCATGGGTTATGGACAGGGTCCAGGCCAAGCCAACAATATTGGTTTGTTATATGAAGGAGCCGGCTTTGTCGGCGGTCGCTCATTTGGTTTAACAATCTCGACGATGGGATTCATCTCGGCGGCGATTGGCGGGGTCATTTATTTGAACATCATGATTAAGCGTGGCAAGATCAAACGTGTGGAGCGTACTGATGCCAATAAACCGCAACTGACCTCCATCGTTGAAGGAAGCGATGAAATACCAGTTGTCGAATCAGTCGACAAAATGAGCGTTCAAATGGCAATCGTCGGCCTTGTATATTTGTTGTCGTGGTTATTCATGTACGGATTAACTTCTTTGCTAGGAGTACTCGATACTAACCCAGCTGGTGGTTTCTTGACCAAAAGCGTAATCCCTTTAATTTGGGGTTTCAATTTCATCGTGGCGACGTTTGTGACGATATTGGTCAAAAAATTCGTCAAATTCATTAAAAAAATCAAGTTGATGAAACGGACTTACACTAACGACTTCATGCTTAACCGGATTGCCGGTGTTGCGTTTGATTTTATGATTATTGCCTCGATTACGGCGATTGACATTGAAATGATTTCCTCTCTAGGGATGATCGTCACGCTAATCATCATCGGTCTTGTTGGCGCACTTGTGACCTACTTTTACATTCGACATATCACTAAATCCGTTTACAAAGATTACCCTGATGAAGCATTCTTGGCTTTTTATGGCAATTTAACGGGAACGGTGAGCACCGGCATTTCGATTCTTAGAGAGATGGATCCGAATTTTGAGACCCCGGCTTCTTATGATTTGGTCGCCGGATCGACGACGGCAATCGCATTCGGATTTCCGATTTTATTGATTACCGGTTTTATATACAACGAAGGCTGGTATTGGTTGTATGGTTCACTTGCCGGGCTGATTGTCATCTTCATCGTATTCTACGTCTTCTTAATGCGTAGGAAAATAAATAAACCGACGACTAATCAATAACATTGTAAACTGGGAGGAACGTCCATGAAAATTGTCATTATCGGTGGTGTAGCCGGCGGTGCTTCGGCAGCAGCGCGGCTACGACGTCTTGACGAAGAAATCGAAATCGTCATGTTTGAAAAAAGCCCATATATTTCGTATGCCAATTGTGGATTGCCCTATTACATCGGTGGGGTCATCACCGATCGTAAGGAACTTATAGTTCAGACACCTGACCAGTTTGAAAAGCGTTTTAACGTCCGCGTCAAAATTAATCATGAAGTCATCGAAATCGATCGTTATCATCGCCATGTGCTCGTCAAAAATGTTTTGACAAACGAAGTCCATCGTGAAGATTATGACAAGTTGATTTTAGCGCCCGGTGCCAAACCGTTGATTCCTCAGCTACCTGGTATCGATAGTCCGCTAATTTTTACGCTTCGTAACGTTCCCGATACATTCAAGATTACCGAATTCATTGAACACGAACACCCCAAGCGTGCTCTAATTGTCGGGGCGGGCTACATTGGGCTAGAAATGGCCGAGAATCTTATGCATCGCGGCCTTGAAGTCACGATCGTGGAAATGATGAGCCATGTCATCGCTTCACTCGATGAGGACATGGCCTTCGACGTACATCACTACATCCGTCAAAAAGGCGCCAGGTTATTACTCAACCACGCCGTCAGCGCATTTGAAACAACCGGCAAAGTTATCACGGCGACAATTGGAACGGCGACATTTGATTTTGACATGGTCATCATGTCTGTCGGCGTTTTACCCGATACGAAATTGGCTCAAGAAGCCGGGTTAATCGTCAATGCCCGCAACGCCTTGGTCGTCAATGATTATTTACAAACCAACGATCCGGATATCTATGCCGTTGGCGATGCGATTTTGGTCAAACAGTTTACAACACGCCAAGAAGCATATATTCCCTTGGCTGGACCGGCAAACCGCCAAGGACGCCTCGTCGCCGATAACGTACTTGGGGCTAACAAAAAATACCATGGTTCGCAAGGCACGGCCGTTTTAAAATTTTTCGATCTCGTCGTGGCGACAACCGGTCTTGGTGAAATTTCCGCGCGCAAATCAGGTTATGTGATCGATAAAGTGTTTGAACTTGGTAAAAGCCATGCCAGTTATTATCCTGGGGCAACCCCTTTGATGTTGAAACTTATCTTTGAACGCGGGACAGGCATGCTTTTAGGTGCTCAAGCCGTCGGTTTCGAAGGTGTTGATAAACGTATTGATGTTTTGGCGACGGCGATGCGTGCCCGGATGAATGCCCGTGATTTGATTGATATTGATTTGGCGTATGCTCCGCCAATCGGTTCGAGCAAAGATGCCGTGAACATGATCGGGTATTTAGCCGAAAACGTGCTTGATGGCGTCGTCAAACAATACTATGTCGAAGAAATTCCTAATTTACCCCAAGATGATTCAGTCATCTACCTCGATGTCCGTGACAAAGACGTGTTCGAAACCGGACATTTTGATGGGAGCGTCAATATTCCGCTATCGGAATTACGCAATCGAATAAGCGAACTGCAACAAGGAAAAAAAGTTTACATCGTTTGCGATGGTGGCATGCGCAGCTATCTGGCAGCACGCACACTCAAGCAAAATGGTTTTGATGCGTATAGTCTTGCGGGAGGATTCCGCTTATTTAAAGAAATCGAACGTGACAGGCAGGAAATCTCTAAACTAGATGCCTTATGCGGCAAGAAGAATTAAGCAACAATTTCATTATTAACTGCAAATATCAATAATACATTTGGAGCAATTTTTTGAACATTACCATCGTATGCGACGTCCTCGGCGAGGAAAATAACGGCACCACAATCACCGCCAAACGTCTAATCAACCATCTAAAACAAAGGGGCCATAACGTCAAAGTTATTTCGCCGAACAAAGCCGAAGAACCAGGGTATTATGAAGTTTCGACGATTAACTTCGGAATTTTCAACAAATATGTTGAAAAAAACGGTGTTAAGATTGCCAAAGCCGATAAGAGAGTTTTGAAATTAGCGCTAGAAGGCGCCGACGTGGTTCATATCATGCTCCCATTTTCACTTGGGAAAGCGGCGATTAAGATGTGCGTGGCTGCTAATATACCGGTGACCGCTGGCATGCACACTCAAGCTGAGAATGTTACTTCCCATTTCTTTTTGAAAAACATCAAATGGGCCAACGATTTAGTCTATTGGTCGATGCGCAAAGTGTTGTATCGTTATGTCGACGCGATTCACTGTCCGAGCAATTTCATCAGTCATGTCGCCAAAGATCATGGCTATGAAGCCCCCACATATGTCATCAGTAACGGTGTGATTCCGCTATTCAAGCCGAATCGACAACCAAAACCAGATCATTTAAAAGATCAATTCCTGATTTTATTTATCGGGCGCTTCTCGAGGGAAAAACGTCACGATATTTTAATTAAAGCCGTTCATCACTGCAAATACCGCGATAATATTCAATTGATATTCGCCGGAGCCGGTCCCCTTCAAGAACCAGTTGAACACCTAGGCAAACGATTGTTGACGCATCCTCCGATTATCCACTTTTTCCCTAAGGAAGAACTCGTTAAAGTCATTAATTATTGCGATTTATACGTCCATCCAAGCGATGCGGAAATTGAAGCCATTTCATGTATCGAAGCGATGAGTTGCGGACTGGTTCCCGTCATCAGCGATTCTCCACAGTCAGCCACCAACGCCTTTGCATTAAGCAAATTCAATTTATTCGATCATCGTCACCCAACCGACTTGGCACAAAAAATCGAATATTGGATTGAACATCCCCAGCAAAAGGAAAAAGCGGCCGAACAATATATTGGTTACGCGAAACGCTTTGCGATCTCCGGATCCATTGATAAAATGGAGCAAATGTTTGCCGACGCAATTAAAAACAAACAACCTCGATGAAAAAAGTCGTTTACGGCAAAATAATTTATTATAACGATTTGCTTAAGGATGATTTCGCCAACACGAACATTCATGCCGAAAAAATCGCCGATGATTATCAATACTTTTTAAAAAATCGTTGGGCGCGACTCGGTAGCTTCCTGTTATTGTATTTAATCGCCATTCCGTTTTTGACGCTAGCGAATTTTTTCGTGTTTCGAATCAAAATCAGCGGGCGAAGCCACCTTCGAAAAATCAAGACGGGCTACATACTTTATGGCAATCATACGGCACACTACGATGCCTTCATTCCCCAAGCCCTAGTCACGCGTCCGCGCAAAACATATATTATCGCTCACCCCGATGCCGTGTCGATCCCATTCATCAAGCACCTTACCAAAGCACTGGGAGCTTGGCCATTGCCAGACACCGTCAAAAGTTCCATGAGTTTTCTTGAAGCGATTACCATTGCCCTAAAAAACAAACAAGCGATTGCCGTTTATCCGGAAGCGCACATTTGGCCATTTTATACTGGCATCAGACCTTTCCCAGCTACGAGCTTTCAATACGCAAGCCGCAACAACGTTCCAGCGGTACCGATGGTTACGACCTATCGGAAACCGAGAGGGTGGCTGAAGCACTACCGGACCCCGCGAATGACAATACATATCGGCACGCCAATCTATCCTAATCCACAATTAAGCGTGAAAGAGAACGCCGCGCTAATGCACGAGCAAACGATGAGTTTCATGATTAGTTACTCCCAACGGCCAGATAATGTCGCCCTTTATCAATATTTGCCAAAAAAGGGCGAATAACATAGTATAAACAAGACATTTGTTATAAAATAACAACGGATTATAAATAGCCAAATGGAGGAATATATATGCCAATCATTACTGATGTCTACGCCCGTGAAGTCATTGATTCGCGCGGCAATCCGACGATTGAAGTCGAAGTAACGACTGATTCGGGCGCGTTTGGGCGCGCAATTGTCCCAAGCGGAGCCAGCACCGGCGAACGTGAAGCGCTTGAACTGCGCGATGGCGACAAGACGCGCTTTCTCGGCAAAGGCGTTCAAAAGGCGGTTGAAAATGTCAACGATGTTATTGCCCCTGAACTTTTAGGGATGTACGTCGACGACCAAGTCGCCATTGACCAATACTTACTGCAACTTGATGGGACACCGTTTAAATCGAAACTCGGCGCCAATGCCATGCTTGGCGTCTCACTTGCTTGCGCAAGAGCGGCGGCTGATTTTTATGGAATGCCGTTATATCGCTATTTAGGTGGCGTCAATGCCAAGGTGTTGCCCGTCCCCATGATGAACGTCATCAATGGCGGTAGTCACGCCGACAGCTCCGTCGATTTTCAAGAATTCATGATTATGCCACTAGGTGCCGCTTCGTTCAAAGAAGCGATTCGTTGGGGCGCCGAAATATTCCATAACTTAAAGAAAGTTCTTAAAGATAAAGGCCATATAACCGCTGTTGGTGACGAAGGCGGATTTGCTCCGAATTTACCAAGTAACGAAGCAGCCATCGAAGTCATTGTCGAAGCAATCAAAAAAGCCGGTTACGAACCCGGCAAAGATGTCTTTATTGCGCTTGATGTCGCTGCTAGTGAATTCTATGACGAAGACAAAAAAGTTTACGATCTGAAAAAGAGCAAAGAAGGCATTAAGACGACCGATGAGATGATTGCTTGGTATGAACGGTTAATTACCAAATTCCCGATTATTTCCATCGAAGATGGTCTTGGAGAAAAAGATTGGGATGGCTGGGAAAAAATGACCGCGAAGCTAGGAAACTGCATCCAAATCGTCGGTGACGACATTTTCGTGACCAATCCAACGATATTCAAACAAGGGATTGAACGAGGTATCGCCAATTCCATTTTAGTTAAAGTTAACCAAATCGGCACGCTGACAGAAACCTTAGACGCCATTTCAATGGGACATCGGGCCGGTTATACAACCGTTATTTCCCACCGTTCGGGCGAAACTGAGGATACGACGATTGCGGATCTTGCCGTGGCCATGAACGCCGGCCAAATTAAGACTGGATCAATGAGCCGGACCGATCGCATCGCCAAATACAATCAACTGATTCGCATCGAAGACGAACTTGGCGAAACAGCCGTATTCCTTGGCAAGCAAACATTCAAGAAGATTAAATAACTTAATAAAAAAATGAGCTGGTCATCCGGCTCATTTTCATTTGGAGTTTCGTTTCCGAATAAGACAAGTGGTAATCATGCACTGAATGGCTTTATCGACGGCTTTTCCCCGATGCGAGCAGCGATGCTTTTCTTCCAAAGTCGCTTCTCCAAAGCTTTTTCCGAGTTCATCAGAACGGAAAATCGGATCGTAGCCAAACCCGTTCTCGCCTTCGATGCGCTCGGTAATGATGCCGCTGGCCGTGCCGATGAAAATGCGATAGTCACCATTTGGATGCATGAGAACGAGCGTACAACTGAATTGAGCGCGACGATTTTTATAGGGTTCCATCATTTTTAAGATAGCCCCCATTTTTTCGATATAATTGGACCCAGCCATGAATCGCGCTGACTTGACGCCGGGAAACCCACCAAGGGCCTCGATTTGTAAACCGGAATCATCGGCCAGTACAGGTTTGTTCACATAACGGGCGACGGCTCGCGCCTTAATCAAAGCGTTATCAAGAAAAGAAGAGCCGGTTTCGGCAATCGGTAAACTAAGGTTAATATCTTTCATTGAAGCTAGTTCAATTGAGTAACCATCGAAAAAATGACGGAACTCCCGCATTTTGTCTTCACTGGTCGTGGCGACGATAACTTCAAAATCCATACTTCTTAATAATAAACAAAAAGCCGTTGTAGAAACAACATTATATTTTTTCGTGGAGAGTTAACTAAAATTATCAACTGCTAGAAATATTTGAATTATCAAATAATTATTTAATAGTTTTAAGTCCGACGATCAAAAATTAATTGAAAGCGATAATATGAAAAAGAACCGGTTTGTATTAATCAAAGGATGAATCATGAATAAACTTTTGAAGAGACTGACTGAAATAGGCCGCGCGATCGAGAACTCAGACCATGGCCTAGCGTTATTGGCGCTGGGCTCCTCGGGAATCGAGCGCCATCGGATTGACGAGTATTCAGATCTCGATTTTTTCGTAATCTGCGAAGCAGGATTTAAGCAAGAATATTTATCAAATATTGCGTGGCTCACCCAAATTGCTCCGGTCGCCTTCTATTTTCGAAACACGATTGACGGATACAAATTACTATATGAAGATGATGTATTTTGCGAATTTGCGGTATTTGAACCTGATGAATTAAGCAACATTCCGTTTTCACGAGGGAAAATCGTTTGGGCAAAGCCGGGTTTTGACGTCAGCATCTGCGAACCAGTTCCCAAACAAGTAAATCTCGTTGATAATGATCGAGACTATCATCTCGGCGAAGCGTTGACGAATTTGTATGTTGGTGTGGGAAGATACCATCGGGGCGAAAAACTATCAGCCTACCACTCGATTCAAAGTTACGCATTCGGACATGTGCTCGAACTAATGGCTCGCGACAATCATGCCACAGCAAATATTGATGGTGACTCATTTAACGTTGGACGACGATTTGAGTCACGGTACCCTAACTTTGCCCGCGAGTTATCCACATTCTTGTTAGGTTACGATCAAAGTTTAATCGTGGCCGAACGCATTCTGGGTTGGTTGGACAATCACTACCAAATCAATCAAGCGATGAAACATAAAATACTCGAGTTAATTCGTAAACATAAGCAAAGATAATAATTATCGATTGTTAATGAAAAAACCCGGTTTTAGCAAGGAACCGGGCTTCTTAATATCATCACAGAGATTTTCATGAAAATGGAGCAGGTGACGGGAATCGAACCCGCGTAATTAGCTTGGAAGGCTAATGTTCTACCATTGAACTACACCTGCACCATGGCGGATCAGACGGGGATCGAACCCGCGATCTCCTCCGTGACAGGGAGGCATGTTAACCGCTACACCACTGATCCATGCGACACTCAAATCGCAACATAAATAATAACATAAGTTATTATCATGTCAATTAAAAGCGTGAGCGTAAAAATCGCGGGATTTTAGTGGCTGTCAATGAAGCGCGTAAGTGGTGCGAGAGGTAGAAATCCCACGTTTTTCGCCGCTTCTTTGCCATTGACAAAAAGAATCAGCGTTGGGATCGAAAAGACCCCGTACTCACCAGCTAGTTCTGGCAGCATGTCGACGTTTAATTTGACGACTTTGGCTTTTGGTGAACCGGCATCGTATTGTTCAAGCACCGGTCCTTGCATTTTGCATGGTCCACACCAGTCGGCGTAAAAATCGACGAGTACTTTGCCTTCTTTGATGATGCTACGAAATTCTTGGGCGTTTTGGACTTTAATAATCATTTTGTTTTCCTCCTACATTATTAGGGCGATCAGTTCATAAATACCGTACAAGACAACGAAATGGAGCGGGTAGAAAGCATAACTTCCATATTGGAACCATAACTTATTATAACCGCGTTTTCCCGTGTATGCGTAGATGAATATCGCGGCCATAAAAGCGTAGGTTTGGGCTCCCATGGCAATGTTGATCAATGAACTGTCGATCAATGAAATAATATACCAAAGTAAGTTAATAGTTAGTAGCCAAATGCTCGAGTATAGATTGAGTTGTTGTTGGTATTGAGGCGTTAATGTAAAACCAATAAAACTGACCCCATATTTTTCGGTTTGCCGTCGCAATTGCCAGTTGGCGAATTGCCTGACAAGGTAGAAACCGACAATCATCGTGATCCCATACATTTGATAATCGGGTTTCAAGGGTGAAGGCAGTGTTAAAAAGTGAAGCGTGAAGGCAAGACCAAGTGGTAGAAGCGCCGTCAGTTTGAAGAAGCCTTTTTGCTTTAGTCCGTAGACGATGGCACCTCCAAGTAATAAGTCAATGAAAATATTTCCTGCCAAAACGCTGATACCGAGGAAGTCGTTGACCACATAAATAGCAACACCGACAAAAACGCCCATGAGCAAAAGGCGCAGCAGATAAAAGAGTGGCTTTTTGCTATGGATAATCCCTTCGGCAATCATGAATGCGAATAACGGAAAAGCTATACGACCAATAATTCGAAGCAGACTATACGCGATAGAACCAGGCCAAAACGCGGCCACGATGATAACGCCTGTGTGATCGATCGCCATCGTAATCAAGGCAATTAGTTTTAAATGAAAACTGTCGAATGCAAATGGTTTTCTTAACATGTTAAATCATCCTTATTAAAACGTCGGTGCTAAAGATAGAGACGAGAAATGATGCAAGGTTGTTGGTAATGTGAGCGTATGTGGCCACAGCTAAACCTTGCTTTTCGTAAATGTAGCAAAATAGTAAGCCGGCAATCAAATAGAAAGGAAGATTTAACAATTCGTTGATCAAATTAGTCGTTTCGAAATCAAAATGTATCAATCCGAAGAATACAAAGGTGATGCCATAAGCGACATAGCGATTGATGCGGTTAAGGAGGCCGAACAAACCGAGTCGGTAAGTTAATTCCTCACAAATTGGCCCAGCGATTACAAATGCGAAAAATGAGAACAGCGGGTAATTTTTCATAATCGTCGTGATTGTTGATTCGTTGGCGTTATCGCTCAGTTGTACCTTGAAAACCAAATAGATGACATTAAGGGTCATTCCCGCTAATAACACAAGGCCACCATAACCAATACCTTTAACAATATTGCTGAGATTATAAAAAGTCGCGAGAAATTTTTTGGTCGTTTCGAAGGCCATGATTCCAAGGATTGCCAACAGGATGGCATATGAGATGATGTTGACCGAAGCGCTAAAGCTGATATGACGCAACGCAGCAGCCAAAGCGACTGGATCGGTGTATATCGTCGCTAGATAAGATCTAATTAATAAAGACACGACCAAGGCGATGCCATTAAGGCCCAACCAGCCGACACCAAACAAAAGCAACTGTCGATTTATAGTCGGTTGCCGTTCGCCATTAGTTAGATTTGTTTGTTTATTGAATTTAATGAATTCCACTATGCTTTACGCTTGTATGATTTTAATCATGATAACATAATAAAGAAATTAAATAGTGTTGTCATCGATTACATCGCCTTTCATCGCCAATAGAAAGCGAGGACACCATCGTGTTATATAAATTTGCAAGTTTACCTCCCATTGACCCCGAGATGATCGGGATGGCATTCAACATCGGATTCTTTGTTATTGTCGGTATGATTGTAGTCGGCTTTTTGGTCGGGTTGATACGCGGCGTCTGGAAAGCCGGGTTTCGGTTGGTGTTCGTTGGCGGCCTCGTTTTAGTCGCTTTTTTCGCCTCACGTCCATTAACTGATTTATTGGCATCATTTGACATTGGCACGACGTTAGCGGGGTTTGGATTAAATATCCCTCCGCTTGAGCTGTCGTTAGGAGAATCAACTATTGTCATCAACGTGACGACGATTCAAGCGACAATTGAATCATTCGTGACACAATTACTTCAAGGAAGTGGCCTTCCTGCAGGAAGTGGCGCCGAAACCGCGGAACTGGTAATGGCTTTAACACTAGTTATTTTGCGGTATGTCGTCTTCATCATCCTCGGTATGCTGATAATAACCGTCGGAGAATTATTGGCCAGCCTATTATATTTTTTCCCATTCCGCTTGTTTATCCCTAAAAATTGGCGCAAGAAACATAAATTGCGTCTGGTCGGCGGTTTGTTGAACGCTGTCAAAGTCACACTCGTCACCGTGATGTTGATGGTACCGTTTTCTTCGCTTTTGAATACGATTAATCAAGCATTCCGCAATCCTGATAACGCAACCGCGGGAATTGATGACCCCACATACAACCAAATCATGGGATTCATCGATGCTTACAATGATTCGCTGTTCGCCCAGGTGTTGTTCAATTGGAGCGTCGATGACGATGGACGCACGCTCGACACCGTTTTGATGGACTATGTTACCGGAGAAACGATGGACGATTTCGTCTTAACGCTAAGCGGTGAGTTATACACGATTGCCAGCATCAGTTCGACGGTGTTGTCAACGGGCGTCCTAACCAATGGACTTAACGAAACAACTTATCCCGTATTACTATCAGAAAACATCATCGGATCACTAATCACGAGCTTGACTGGTTCCGCTTTGATCATGAAGGCGTTACCAATAGCTATTGGTGTGGCCATGAATCTCGAGGAAGTGCAAACATTCGTCGATCCAGCATTAATCGATCTTGACGGTATCAGTTGGGACGAGGAACTACAAAACGTTAATCAAATTGCCCAAGATGTGGTCGCTTCTGGCGTGCTGGATATGGTCCTTAATCCGGATACGGAATTAGATCCGATTCAATTGCTCGTGGCCATGGTTGGCGACGAAGCTTATCCAAATATTCGCGCGGCTTTATACGGCATTGATAATTCCGAGTTTTTGGCGCAAGTGCTACCGGCTGTCGTCTATAAGCTCGTTAATGATGAACTCAATGCGCCGGAACCACCTGAGGGTTTGGGATTATCGACATTCTTCCCGACCGAGTGGGAAGATTATCAAGATTTGCGTTTTGGCGAAGAAATCGCGCTCATTTACGATGTGATGCATAGCATCGCCGCTCTTGATCCTGATTTATTGCCGACGATTATTGAAATTACCGCACCTAGTGACGATGGCTTCTTCCCAGGATTTGACGCGGCATCCAATAGCGGAACGCGTGTCAAAACGAAAGATGGAGGCCCTGAATCACCACAATACGCCGATAATCCCCAAGACGCGTTGGTGGACATTGTGCGTGCTCATAGCGACGAATTGATCGAAATCATCGTCGGAGCGCTCGATGGCAGTGGCAATCCGATTGGAATCGATGCTGAAACCGGAAAAACGGTATTGTTCGACGAAGACGAAGAACCAATTCCTGGTGCGAAAGCCGCGCTTTTTGACAGCGGCCTTTTAATCCATGGACTTGACGAATTGCTCGATTTTGCGCTAGAACCTCTATTAGGCGCGCTTACAAGCGGTGGCGAATTCAACCGTGATAATCTCGATGCCACGATAGACTACCTTAATGGTGAGGATTTTGGCGAAAAACGTATTAACTATAAAGGCGAATTTGGCGCGATTTTGGGTATCGTCAGCGCGATATTCCAAAACGACGCTTTACTGAATTTAATTTTCCCCGAAGAGGAGCCGGCTCCCGATGGCGCAAAAATGCCTGGCAAAAAATCGGCTGACGAACCTGGGGATGACAGCTTGTTAACTTTGTTTGAAGACGTCGATTTTAGAAACGCGTTTAAAGATGACATTTGTCCATTGCTCGACCGGTCGCGTATCATGGGATCGGTACTTCCCGATGTACTTGAATCCGCCCTGACGAATGCAGGCATGGCTGACACTTTCACTGATTTAGGTCTTGATCCGAATTCGTTTAACTTTGAATTCAGTGACGTCGGGACGCAAATGTCGTTCCTCATTGATATTATCGGTTTTTCGCTTTCGGTCGTTGATTCGCTCGACTCGATTCTTGGCGATGGGGATATTACCCCCGTCGTTGATGATTTGATTGGCTTACTCGACTCGCTTTACCAATCCGATATTATCAATCCTAAAGACGTTGATGGTTTGATGACGACTGATAACTATTACGATTTGCTGACATCGCTATTTAATCGGGCTGGATCATTATCAATCGATAGTGACGAAATGGATGCCGCGATGCGTAGCGTGCCACATGATGGTTGGGTTAGCGAATACGACGAGTTGGGCAATCCAATCTTTGCGGGAGAAAACTATAACTTAATCAAATTTTTAGAAACGGCGCTGACAAGCGATCTGTTCAACATTGACTCAAGTGGCGACGTGCTCGATCAAATGATTGCCTTCGCTACCGATCCCGACGATCCGATTGGAGCAGTATTTACAGCCGTCGACTCCTCAATCATTATTTCGGCTACGATGGGTGGCATTGTCGACGGGTTGATTGGCGATGCCGGAGGTTTGGTGGACACCGACCTAGGCTCGTCGTTCCGTAACGTGACTGACTGGGAACTTGAAGGGGATACCCTAAAAAGCATCCTTGTCGCCTTAGAGCCATTTACGACAGGCATTGAAAACATCGACTTCATGAACGATGATCCCGTCAAAGTCGAAAACATCCTTAAAGCGATCGCCCAAAGCCAGATTTTCCTGACGCCTGATGATGAGTATTTATTTGGTGAATTCTTGCTTAATAAAATCAAGGGCGAAGGATCGATCATGGCTGATTACGTGTTTGACCCTTACGAAGATGAGACTTCCCTATCGCCATATGACATCGTAACCGCAGATTTCAATGCGGTTGGCAATACACGCGCGACGGCTGCCAATTGGTATGGGGATGATGGCGAGATCGACCGCATCATCGCCTTTGTTCAAGCGATTCAAGATTTCGCGGATGGTGACCCCGATCCGATTAACAAACTGCAAAATGACCCTTCGATCACATCGGTCGACGTTAAACCGATCATGCTCGCCTTAAATGACATTGGGAGCATGCGCATCATGCTCTACAATATGTTTGACATGATTTTGGGCACACCGCAACTAGCGGTCGGGTCACTTCAAATGTCACAAAGCAATTCTTATATTATCTTAACGATCGATGATGTCGATGAACGAGAAATCGAAATCGATTACATGTTTGAAGTTTATCGAACACTAGAAGAGTTAGCGCTCAACGACGGTGGCGATTTTTCGATGGATACGATTACACCAGAGAAGATTCACGAAATCGAAAACATGCTCAACGCCCTCCACGACTCGCGTATTTTCAATACGTTTGACACTTCATTTGAACCGCGCAGTCACGCGCTTGGATTCTTGACCGTATTCGAGCAAGTCATTGAGATGATTTTCGACACTTCGATGATGGATTCGTATATATACGCTGACCTACCGACACCTGAGGCGATTGACGAGCAACTACGGCTTGACATCATGGCCATCGATAACAATTTCGCCGATTCATCAGTTTTACTTGATGGTTGGATTGGACTCACCGGTGAAATCAAAGCCATTACCTCAATCCTGACTAGTTTCAAAGATACCGGACTGACATTCGAAGATTTCGGCAATGACGGCGCTAATGCCTTCTCTAATTTAATGGCGACACCGACAGGACCAGCCAAAGTCGAAACACTAATGTTGGATATTAATGGATCGCAACTAGCCTACCCGGCGATTCCCAATTTATTCGATGAAATTTTTCAATCAGGTTCATTTGCCATTAGCAACGTCAATCTCGACGAGACGAATACCGATTATTTCCGCAATGAATCTGATGAATCCGAACGAGCGACTGAAATCGGTGTTTTGATTGATATCTATGTCGGTATCGAAGAATTAGATTTGACTGGCGGTACGCCATTACAACTTGCCAATATCGACGGAGACGCCATTTCAACGCTTTTAACCGATTTACACACATCAAAAGTATTCAATACTTTCAAAGATGGATATAGCCATGTTGACGGTGATCTAACCGTGTTTGAACAAACAATCAAAATGTTATATACGGTCACCAACTTCACCGAACATATCTATAGTGAAGCGTTGGAGGTCGATCGACCTGGATTGCTCCGTGATGACATCGTCGCAGTCGGCAATGATTTTGCCGGCACCGTCCCCGCCAATTCCGATGGATGGACTGGCCTCAACGGCGAAATCATGACGATTCGCAATATCTTGGTGGCCTTGAAAGACACCGACATCGATTTTGATGCCATGGGTGATCCGGGCTCGCTATCGACCGAATTTAATAATCTTTTAACTGATCCCGTTGGTCAAACGAAACTTCAAAATTTGATGGCCCGTATCAACGAATCACAAATCGCTTGGCCGGCGAACCCGAACTTACTCGAGCGTATTTTTGCGACGAGTGGTTTCTCAATCACGGGCGTTGATCTGGCCGACTCCAATCCCGCTTACATTAAAACGATGAGTGATGTCTCCGAACGGCAACAAGAAATCGACAAGGTGTTCGATATTTACGAACTGCTTGATTCGCTTGGCGTTAATTCGGGCGACCCATTCGATGAAACGATGCTTGACACAATTGTGATTGACGATTTATTGCGCGCCTTGCACAATTCGGTTGTCTTCAATACGCTACAAACTGGGAAAGATCGTTTGTTGCTCGACATTACGGTGTTTGAGCAAATGATTTACATGCTGATTGATCAATCGCAACTCGACGAATACATTTATGAAGGTATAGGCCGCGACCCCGCTTTAAAAGAAGATATCGTCGCTATTGGCAATGATTTTGCGGGAACCGAGCCGCTTTCTGCTGATGGATGGCGCGACCCTGATTTGGTCAATTTTGGTGAAATTACGCGTATCGTCGGCATTCTTGAAGCATTTGAAGACACCGGTCTTACATTTGCCTCATTCAGCGGTGCCGGTTCCTCCGACGTGTTGTCAACACTCATCGATAGCGATGTCACTTTAGTAGAAAATCTGCTGTTGGCGATGAATCACTCAACCATCGTTTACCCTTCAATTCCTAACATCTTCGCCAATATGCTGACGGCAGGTGATGTTACCATCAGCGGTGTCGACTTTACCGATGCCAACACCCATTATCGAGGAAATCGAGGTAACCCAGCACTTGATGACAAGTATCTACCCTATGATGATGGCGAAATTACGCAATTACTGACGATTTACGGCGATGCCAAGACGATTGCCAGCACGAGTTATGGTGACTTAACGCTGATTGCCAATCAAGATATCGACAACATTGCCGATCTTGCTGTGCAGTTGTTTGAAAGCCATATATTCCATATTGAAGGAGTCCCGGACACATCATCCAGTTTAGCGACGGTGTTTGAACAACTCATCATCAAGATGATGGATGACACTGGGATTAGCAGTTTGATTAACGACACCTCGAATCCGAACCCGCTATATTATGATGGCTTGGTTTACAAATTCGCGACCGCACATGAAAAAGCCGAGTATCTCGTGGTTAATTACGAGACGATTTACGGTGCTAGCGTTGAACATCACACCAACGCTTGGGATGGTAACGGCGGCGAAATTAACGCTTTGTTCCGCATTTTCAAAGAAATCAAACGCGTGCTACCTACCGCTGGTGGCGCCGGTGGTTTGGACCCAGCGACACTCGCTCCCGATGATATCAGCGCCGTTTTGGCCGTACTTAACTACTCCAACTTGGCCAGCGACGCGATTCCCGATCTCGTCCGCGATGCCTTCGAAACGATATCGTTCGATACCTATACCGAAGGAAACGAAGATTACTACATTACGCCAGTCGAGTACTTTACCATCGATTTGACGACGATGGATTATTCAACGACCGACTTTACTAACGTCACGCCACCGGTTCCCGGACCAGACGGATTGATTCACAATCTGCTCGACGAGTTCTATGACGATGGCACCGATACTTACGAGGACATGGGCGGCGCGTTTAATATCGGCGATTTTATTACGGCCGGACATACGAGTGAACCGCTGTTGCATTTACTTGACGCTTCCTTGGTATTCACCAACGATGTACCATCCGAATCATATAAGACACGAGCCCTAACTTTCTTTAACATTCTCGATTCAGCTGATGTCGCTCGTTATATAGATTTCAACAATCCGACGACCGACAAGACGAGCAAAACCGAAAAAATCGAGACGATATTCGCCACTGACTTCGATTACGAGTTCGAAGCCGAACGGCTCGACCTCTATATTGCCAACCTCATCAGTTTCAACACGCTGACCGATGCCACTTCGATTGAAGGGCTCGGCAGTGAGTTCCGCTTGTTGATCGAGCATACTTATGAGCTTGATTTGTCGGGGGACATCATCGATCGCGCTTATCTAGTTAGTGAAATGTCGGCTGGTTTCTACACCGACATCTTTGAAGAAGAATACGCCAAAGTCGCCCCTGAACCCGATGAGATTGACTTCTATTCGTCTGATTACGCCAATTTGAATCCACTGGAAGCCGATGGCGTCGAAGGTGCGCTGTCAATTCTTGATGAAATTGATTTGATTCTGACTAATACGTTTGATGAAACCGACGTCGCCAGGTTGCGCGGTCACTTCGTAAAAATGGGCTCACTCGCTCATACAAACGTCACAGGCGGACCATTCCCAACCGCCTATAATTACACGTCGTGGGATAGCGATGGTAACTCACTGATTGCTAAACTATTCTACGCTGCCGAAATTGTCCAAAACGCTAATTTCGTGACTTTCTCAGCCGGATTGACCGCCTATGCTTGGACAAACAAGGCGACCATCGTCAATCTCGACGTCAACCCCTATGCCACTAACTTCGTGTTCGAAGTCGAAGGTGATAAGATTTACTTCGTTTACGCTTAAGGAGCCGAAACCATGACCGACAAAGCCAATGCCACGAGCAATATTTTCGAAAAGGCCAAATTACATCCCAACTCTAAAGTGGGACGCGTTATCGGAATCCTGTCGGGCAAAGGCGGCGTTGGCAAAAGTCTGGTAACGGCGTTATTAGCAACCCATCTTGCCAAAGAAGGCTACCGTGTCGGGATTCTTGATAGTGACATTCTCGGTCCCTCGATTCCCAAATTATTTAAAATTGACGGCAAAGCCAAAGGGGGCGAGGGATATATTCTTCCCTCCGTTACTTCGCTTGAAATTCAAATTATGTCGGCGGCCCTTTTGTTAGACAAAACCGAAGAACCGATTTTATGGCGCGGTCCCCTCGTCAGTGATTTGGTGCGCCAGTTTTACACCGACGTGTGGTGGCACGAACTCGATTACCTACTTATTGACATGCCTCCGGGCACGGGTGACATTGCCTTAACGATGTTTCAAAAGATACCGGTCAACGCTTTGTTAATGGTCACATCACCGCAGCAACTTGTATCCCATATCGTCGCTAAAGGTGTCAAAATGGCCTCGATGCTTCGCATTCCCGTCTTGGGAATCGTTGAAAACATGGCGTACGTTGAATGCAGTAAATGTGGCGAAAAGATTGAAATTTTCGGTGCCAGCACAGCAAAAGATTTAGCCGATCGCTACCATGTACCATTATTATCACGACTACCGATTCGTCCTGATTTGGCAGCGCTTATTGAAGATGGAAAACTTGAGACGGCGCATTTTCCGCAAATGGAAGCAGTCGTCAAAGCCGTGTTAGATCTTGAATGATGCATGGCATCATTGAGGGAGGCTTGGCCCAATACGTTTGTCAAAGATCGCGCTTTCACGCCTTTGTTTTTCCACTAGAAACAATTGATGATGTGAAAATATTGCGACACCGCATTGCCAAAGAACATGGTGGCGCCAGTCATTTTCCTTACGCTTATCGGTTTGATGATCAATCGTTCCAAGATGATGACGGCGAGCCATCGGGCACTGGTGGCGCTCCGCTATTTAATGCGCTGAAAAGCCACAATCTCAATCGGACCATGATTATCGTCGCCCGTTATTTTGGTGGCAAAAAGCTCGGTGTCAAAGGATTGCGTGCCGCATTTGCTCAGGCGGCTTCCATCGCTTTGGCAGCTAGCGTTTTTGGCTCATTCAGCACCCAAATGCTTATTAGTCTTAGCGGACCGCTGGAACAGATGAGTGTCCTGCACCGATTTGTATTGGAAACCGATGCACGTATCGAAAATATCACTTATAATAAAACAATAAGCGCAACGCTTATTTTCAGTGCGTTTGAACCAGATTATCTTGCCAGACGACTTCCTGATTGGAATATCACGGCACGAAGCGAACGCACGATTGTCACATAAAGCGGAGGAATTCGTCATGGAGGCTGGCCAATTTAAAAAAAGACGCGACCAATTGATCGCGCAGCTTGAAGAAGACAGCGGTCTGCTCCTTTTCGCCGGAGTCCCCATCAAATCATCGGCGGATGGCACTTATCCTTTCATCGCCAATCGCAATTTTGAATACATGACGGGCATTACTCAAGAGAATTCCGTCCTTGCCATCATTAAGAGTAAAGGCGAGGCACGTACATATTTATTCATCGACGAAGCCAATCCCGACAAAGAACGCTGGACGGGCCGCTTGCTCGCGATTGAACAAGCCCGACGCATCAGTGCCATCGACGATGTCTTGCTAACGAAAAATTTGATGGCCAAAATGGAGGCTATTTTTGGTGGAGAAGGCATTTACGGCCATGTAGCCCGCGTTTACCTCGATCTTGAACCGAACATCGTCATCGGTCCTAATTACATGCACACAAGCGCATTTGGCGCCAAACTACGCGAACTCGACGCGACTTTGGAAATCAAAGACGTCTATTTGATGATTGTGCGGCAACGAATGATTAAATCAGACGCCGAAGTGGCGGCAATCAGGCAAGCGATACGAATCACAGGATTTGGTCTTAACTACATCGCTGCGAAACTAAAACCTCATTTATACGAACACCAAGTCGAAGGATTATT
>ERZ795032.70-NODE-70-length-147539-cov-7.353774_pt1 | contig 147539 bp, 135 predicted proteins | sample MGYA00375124_ERZ795032 | MGnify/ENA primary metagenome ERZ795032 (study PRJEB30167, sample SAMN05720154) | activated sludge metagenome | isolation source: Anaerobic digester | place: China | collected 2015-12-16 ... | reverse complement strand
GCACGGAACTCCCCAAAACTAAAAAAAAGAAATGGAAATTTTATTGTATTTAACACCTATTTATCGCGATTTTATTACACTAAACTCGAAATATTTTGGGTTTTGCGAACAAAAAAAACTTAAATAAATCGAGTATAAAACTTATCTAATGGAAAAAAGCTCAAATAACGCCGATTGGAAAACTAAAATTGAAAATGAAGCTAAACTAAAAGGATTTTCTAAAAACACAATCTCAAACTACATCTATCATATAGATAAATTCCTTAAATCCGGCTTAAAACCAAGAGAATATCTTCTTAATTTAATCAATACAAACCATGCAGATGAAACAATAAGAAATGCAGGATTTGCAATAAAATTTTACCTAAAAACAATGAATTCCAAAGATAACATGGACATTCCAAACCTAAAAAGAGAAAAAAAACTTCCCGTTGTTTTATCCAAAAAAGAAATTAAAGAAATGATACTTGCAACAACAAACCTAATCCATCGATTGGTCATTCAAATGGCTTATGGAACGGGTATGCGGGTTAGTGAGCTAATAAATCTAAAATGGCAAGACATAGATTTCCAAAGAAACATAATCCATATCAAAAGGGCTAAAGGAAAAAAGGATAGAATAGTAATGCTTTCGCCAAAAATTAAGAAAGCGCTCAATTCATTAAACATCAAAAAAGAAGGATATGTGTTCTTATCAAACAGAAAAAAGAAATATACAATTAGAACAATTGAAAAAATAGTAGAAAACACAAGAATAAAAGCAGGAATAAAAAAAAAGGTATCCCCACACACTTTAAGGCATTCCTTTGCAACCCATCTTTTAGAAAATGGAACTGATATTCGTTATATCAAGGAATTGCTAGGGCACTCAGATATTAGCACAACCCTGATTTATACCAAAGTATCAAAAAAAAACATTACCAATATCAAAAGCCCATTAGATGATTAATATAAATTACTGGTTCAATCACAAAAACTAATAAAAAACCTATTTTATAAATAAAATAATTATCCATAACATTTTATAATAAAAGCCTTACCAATCATAAAATGAAACTATACACCCACTTATTATTCTCAATCCTATTATTAACCTTAGCAATCCTTATAGCTCCAGTACTTAATAACAGCTCTTTACTACAAGAATTTTTTAACCCCTTATTCTCACCGATTTATTTCCTTTTTTATATCATCGGTTCAATCTTCCCAGACATAGATATTGCAAACTCTTACATAAACAAAAAACTCAAAATCCCTATCATATTAACAAAAATAAACTTCAGACATAGAGGACTTTTTCATTCCTTAATGATTCCCCTAATCCTCTCATTACTAAGCCTTATCTTTCAAAAACAACCCTTCATCTCCCTAGTATTAATCAGTTTTTCATTTGGAATGATATCTCATATAATACTAGACTCTTTAACCCCTGCTGGAGTATCCCTTTTTTGGCCATTTCCAATAAAAATCAAAGGAACAATCAAAACATCAAGCCTTAAAGAAACATTACTATTTATAACAATGCTAATCATATTAATCGTTATATGGCTCGTAATTTTAAGAGTTTAATGAAAAATAGTATTTAAAAAAATCCTTTAACCCTAACTTTTTTACATAGGACAACTGGACAACTCCTTAACAAAGATATATAAAAGAATCACATATAATCAATTACAACTCAATATTACCATTAACTTCAAAATTAAGCTTAATTTTGAGTGTTTCAAAAAGGAAAAATCACAAAAAATATTATGAAAGTTTTTTAAACAACACCATTTCATTTGTTATTAGAACAAATACTTTGTTTACTCTTAATTGTTGCATAAAACAAAAAAAGATTATTAAAGGTGATATTTATGGCAAAAGAAAAAGAAGAGAAAATTGAAAAAGCAGACAAAAATAAAGAGCCAAAAGTACAAGGCTCAAAATCTTGTGATACAAATAATTCTGAAGTAAAACCACAATCTCTTGAGGATACTGATGTATCAGTTGATGATATCCTTTCATTACCAGGTGTTGGCTCAGCTACTGCTGATAAATTGATTTCAGCAGGCTATGATACTATGATGAGTATTGCAGTTGCAAGCCCTGATGAAATAATGGATGCAACCGCTCTAGGAGACAGTGTAGCAAGAAGAATCATCTCCGCTGCAAGAAACAAGCTTGAAATGGGTTTTGAATCAGGAGATATTCTCTTAGAAAAACGCTCCCGTGTTATGAAAATAGACATTGGGTGCAAGGCTTTAAACGAGCTTTTAGGGGGCGGGTTCGAATCGGGCGCCATAACTGAATGTTTTGGAGAGTTTGGTTCAGGCAAAACCCAGATTGCTCATCTTTTATGTGTAAGAGTTCAAAAACAAAATCCTGGTTGTTATGCAGTCTATATAGATACAGAAAACACCTTTAGACCTGAAAGAATAGCTCAATATGCAAAAGGAGCAGGGCTTGATCCAACACAAGCTCTTCAGCACATCAAAGTCGCAAGGGCTTACAACTCAGACCATCAGATGCTTTTAGCAGAAAAAATAGAAGATCTAATTACAAAGCAAAAGCTAGATGTGAAACTGGTAGTAGTTGATTCACTAACAGCTCATTTCAGAGCAGAATTTGTAGGGCGAGGCACCTTAGCTGATAGACAACAGAAACTAAATCGGCATATGCATATATTACTAAAACTCGCTGATACCTACAACATTTGTGTAAATGTAACAAATCAGGTAATGGCAAGACCAGATACATTCTTTGGTGATCCAACCGCTGCAATAGGAGGACACATTGTAGCACACGCAAGCACCTTTAGAATGTATCTAAGGAAAGGCAAGAAAAACACAAGAGTAGCAAAACTAATTGACAGTCCTAATCTACCCGAAGGAGAAGCAGGTTTTGTGGTTGAAACAGACAAGATTTCAGATATTTAATCCTACAAACAGATAAGAACCCCACCCAAAAAAGTGAATATTCTTAACTTTTTTAGATAATTTTAAATATTTATTGTAGATTTATCCTAAATAGGCGCGCTTATTCGCGTCTTTTAGTTTTAGGTGAATTGAAATATGCAAAACGAAAAATACGGTTTTAACAGGGGACCTGATAGGTTTGCTCCTGTAAGAGTTGGTGAAGAAATAGATGTAACCATAGAGGGGAATGGAGAAAAAGGGGATGGAATTGCAAAGGTTAATGGCTTTGTAATATTTATTCCAAACGTAAGTAAAGGGGATAGTGTTAGGATTAAAGTAACAAAAGTCCTTAAGAAAGTAGGATTTGGAGAAGTTGTCGGTAGCTCTTCAGGAGATTCTAGTTCAGAAAGCCAAGAAGATACTACTTCAGATGATTATTCTGAAGAAGAAGCTAGTGACTCCGATGACTCCCAAGAAGAAAAATCCTATGAAGATAGCGAAGATTTTTAATGAGTCTAGCACCGAAAAACTTACTTAAATGTAAAATTAATTTTTTGTTTTTTTATCCTTTTTCTTAATCCTTCACAAATCAATATTGGAACGCCTTTCTAAAAATTTATATACTGACTACTTTTAGTTGCTAAAAAGGTGATTTAAAATTGGAAAAACCCAAATATATTATACCCAATATAAAAAAGAGCAAAATGCTTGGTTTAGCTTATGATACTTACAATCTTTTAATATACGATAAAAGTGTAGTATTTGCAAAAGTGCCACTAAAAATTGTTAATGAAGAAGTAAACAAAGCAAGACTAAAAGCCAAAGCTGAAGGCAAAGGGTATCTAGTCCAAATAAAAGAGCAAATGAATGCATCCTCAAACTTTTACATGAGATATACAAACATAGACAAAAACGATATTCTCAAAGAAGACTTAGCGAATTTTGAAGCTAACAAAACAACAATCTCAAAAATAAATGCCAATTACAAAACCTACTATGACAGTAACAATATCAGCAATTCAAAATGTGAAATTACCTTTTTCATCCAAGGTGTTAAACATAAATTTTGGTGTGATGCAGATTTAAGAACGCTTTTAAAAGAAGCATTTGGAAATCTTGTATCTTAAAAGATCCAAAATACGATTTATTTTAAGTTTTTAAGAGAAAAAACCAAAATTCAAAATTAAAAAAGAAAAGCTTTAAAAATTGATTACCAATACACCTTGAATATAAGCCTTGTTGCAAGGGTTGGCCTACCAAGGGACCTGCAATATACTGCTGAGGCGATAATCTAGCAGGTTGATTCTGATCTGTTAGTGTATTTTTGGTTCTCTTCAGCGGTTTTCAAAGGCATTAAAAAACAAGAGGAATAAAAAAAATGGGAGAAGACGAACTACTATTAACATCTTCAGATGTATATTTAAAGAGTGGAATCCATATCGGAACAAAATTCAAAACTAAATATCTTGAGAATTTTATCTATAAAACAAGAAGCGATGGGCTTTCTGTGTTTAACGTAAGTGCAATAGATAAAAGGATATTAACTGCTGCAAAATTCATATCTCATTATGAACCAAAGGATATATTGGTTTGTGGAAGAAGAGAATCTGATTGGAGGGCAATAAAGCTCTTTGCAAAAGTAATAGGTTCAAAAGTCTTAGCAGAAAGATATCCGCCAGGAATTCTTACAAACTCAAAGCTGGATAATTTCATGGAAGCTAAAGTAATGATTGTATGCGACCCTTGGCCAGATAGAAACGCTGTAAACGATGCAATAAAAATAGGGATTCCAATTGTCGCTTTATGTGATACAAACAACACAATAAACAATGTTGATTTAGTAATTCCTTGCAACAACAAAGGCAAAAAAAGTTTAGGACTTTTATTTTATATGCTTGCAAGAGAATATCTCTTAGCAAACAAAAAGATCAAAAACGAATCAGAAATGCCTTATACCCTTGATGACTTTAGTGAGTAAAACACCTTAAAGGGATTCTATTCAATCCCGTTACTGGTTATCTTAAATTTTATTTTTTTATCTTCTTCTATACTTCTATGTTTTCTTAATACTGCAATCCTTTGTCCGGCAGATGCATTATCAGGCTTAATTAATTCTAAGAGGCATTTACATCCATACCTTAAAAGGTCGCCTCCAACCATTTTATTCCTGCCAACCTCATCAATATCAGCATAAACCTGATTAGTAATGATAACTGGAATATTGTTCTTTCTTGCAATGTTTGAACAAATAATTATCTCTCTTCCAAGTTTTCTATTAACCTCATATACATCTTTACTTTTTCCTATTTCTAGACGATATAACATGGAAATCGTATCAATCACAACAAGCGAAATAGACTTATTAACACAATCATAAAGTCCTTCAATTACCTTATGTTGCTCATCAAAATTATTAACCTTTAAAAAATTAATATTCTTTAAAGAATTTAGATAATCAGGGCTTATCTGTCTAAACCTATCTATAGAAAACCCCCCTTCAGTATCAATATATATAATCTTTTTTCCAAGTCTTGAAATAAAATCACTTGCAATCATGCAAAGAGTAGTCTTACCACTACTTGCAGCCCCATAAATCATAGATACCGTATCCCTTTCAAATCCACCCTCCAAAAGTTTATCAAAAATCATTATTCCTGTGCTAATCCTTGAAAGGTTACCTTCAACATCGGCAACTAAATCCTTTGGCAACATACCAAAAGTGATATTTTCTTTATCCTTTCTTTCATTAACACATTTGTTAATATCTTCATCCATATCTAACTTAAAATAATCCTTATTTAATAAGCTTTTTGTGACACTTTAAAGAATTTCTCTAAAGAATTTCTCTATAAAATAAAAAGCTTTAAATAACCTCCATATTCCCTAAACATCATAAAATAGCTCATTTGTATAGCTATAAGTAAAAAATTATTTTTAATTAACTTTAAAATTAACTTTTAAAAAATCACGAGGGGAAGTGTTATAATCATGGCTGAAAGCTATAATCCAATAAAAATAGAAGAAGAAATACTTGATTTTTGGGAAAAGAAACAAACCCATCAAAAACTCAAACAAAAAAATAAAGATAAAGAGAAATTCTACTTTTTAGATGGCCCTCCTTACACCTCAGGAAACATTCACGTAGGCACTGCATGGAATAAATCACTTAAAGACTGTGTATTGCGTTACAAGCGAATGAAAGGATTTGATGTCTGGGATCGGGCAGGATATGACATGCACGGCCTTCCTACTGAGAATCGCGTTTCAAAAAAACTTAATCTAAAAGACAAAGAAGAAATAAAGAAGTTTGGCGTTTCAAAATTTATTGAAGAGTGTAAAAAATTCTCATTAGAATCCTTAGAAAAAATGAACGAGGATTTTAAAAGGCTTGGAGTTTGGATGGATTTTGAAAATGCTTATGCAACAATCCAAAAAGAATACATCTCAGGAGAATGGTGGCTTATAAAAAAAGCATTTGATAAAGGTCTACTATACGAAGGAGAAAAAACAATGACTTGGTGTGCAAGCTGTGAAACTGCGCTTGCAAAACACGAGCTTGTTTATAAAAACGTAACTGACACATCCATATTTGTAAAACTAAAAGTAAAAGGAACTCAAAACAAATTTCTAATAATCTGGACTACAACTCCTTGGACTATTCCATTTAACTTAGGGGTTATGGTTCACCCAGACCTTGACTACATAGAAGCACAAGTCGAAGATGAAATATGGATAGTAGCAAAGGGTCTAGCTGGTGGATTAATCCACATGGTTGCAGGGAAAGAATTCAAAGAACTTAAAGAGTTTAAAGGTTCAGATCTAAAAGGCGTAGAATACACACATCCCTTTGCAAAATACATTAGCGAATACCAAGAACTAAAAAAACTACATCCAAATGTTCATAGCGTTGTATTGTCTTCAAAATACGTAGATTTATCTGCAGGTTCAGGGCTTGTTCACATGGCTCCAGGGTGTGGCCCTGAAGATTACGAGGTTGGAAAAGAAAATAACATTCCTCCATATAACGAAATAGATACAAAAGGAGAGTTTCAAAAATCTATGGGAATTTTTGCAGGCTTAGTTGCTAAAAAGGATGATGACAAATTCATTGATACACTTGAAAAAGAAAGTGCACTAGTTGAAAAAACCCCAGTTGAACACGATTATGCTCATTGCTGGAGATGTGAATCTCCTGTAGTTTATAGAAAAACTACGCAGTGGTTCTTTGGAATAGAAAACCTAAAAGAAAGAATGCGCACACTAAATAAAAGTGTAAACTGGGTTCCACAATGGGCAGGAACAAGATGGTTTGATTCTTGGCTTGAAAATCTTAAAGATAACACCATTACAAGACAAAGGTTTTGGGGTACACCTGTTCCAATCTGGAGATGCGAGCAATGTGATAATATAAAAGTAATTGGTTCATATGAAGAACTTGTAAAAGAATATGGTCAACAGCTTTCAGACCTTCACATACCAAGAATTGATGAGGTAAAATTAACATGCCCTAAGTGCAATGCAAAAATGAAGAGAATACCTGATATCTTAGATGTCTGGGTAGATGCAGGCACAGCATCATGGAATTGCCTTGATTTTCCTACAAGACTTGATCTCTTCGAGAAATATTTCCCTGCAGACTTCATTGCGGAAGGAAAAGATCAAATAAGAGGCTGGTTTAATCTATTGATGGTTACAAGTACAGTTGCATTTGATAAAAGCCCATTCCTAAATGTCTATATGCACGGTTTTGTCAACGATGCCCAAGGTCGAAAAATGTCTAAAAGCCTTGGAAATTACATAAGCCCAGATGAAATAATTGATAAATATGGCGCTGATGCATTTAGATACTTTTCATTAGCATGCACAAACCCAGGGTTAGATTTTAATTATAACTTTGATGACTTAAAGGTAAAATATTCAAACCTTTCAATACTATGGAACCTGAAAAATCTCTTGATAGGACAAGCAACACTTTCAAAAATAAATCCCTTTAAGATTAGTTATAGCGAAGTAGAGGAATCCTTTAGCTTGGTAGAAAAATACATAATCTCAAGGCTTAATTCAACAATACGAGATGTAACAATACTTTTAGACAAATATGAAGTAAATCTTGCAGTTATTGAAATAGAAAAACTCTTTTTAGAGCTTTCAAGGACATATGTTCAGCTTGTAAGGGAAAAATTAAATTCAAGCGATGAATCAGATAAAAAAGTATCAATATATGTTTTGTATCACACTTTATTTGAAACAAGTAAGTTATTTTCAGTCTTTGCACCTTTTGTATGCGAAAAAATTTATCTTGAACTAAAAGAAGCATTTTGTTTAAATCAGGAATCAATATTTGAATACAATTGGCCTTCATATGAAAATAGACTAATAAATCCCCAACTTGAAACCGAGCTTTTAAAAGTGCTTGAAATAGTGCAAAATATACTCTCAATTAGAGATAAGATTGGCTATGGGATACGTTGGCCTTTAAAAGAGGCAGTAATAGAAACTGAAGAAAAAATCTATATTAGTGCAATAAATAATATGTCAGATATAATAAAATCTCAGGGCAACATTAAGCAGATCTTACTTACACCTAAATTCGAAAAGCACAGCATAAAGGCAGTTGCTGATAACAACAAACTAGGGCCTACTTTCAAGCAAAACAGTGCAAAAATAATCGCAGCTCTCATAACAACAGCCCCTGAAACAGTAGTCTCTCACATAAAGTCAGAGGGAAAATATATAATGTCTATTGATGGGGAAAAATACGAAATACTTCCAGAGCATCTCAAATTTGAACACATATTAGATAAAGAGTACGAGCTAAGCGAGTTTTCAAAAGGCATCGTATTTCTTAATAAGACCATTGGAAAAGAGCTAGAATCTGAAGGTGTTTCAAGAGAGGTTTCAAGAAGGATACAAAGCATTAGGAAAAAGATGGGTTTAAACAAAGCAGACAGGGTTGAATTATTAATTCAATCAAAAACACAATACTCTTTAAGCCTAATAGATCCTTGGCTTGAAGATATCAAAGAAAAAGTCGGTGCAAAAAAGGTTTTAACAGGCGATAATCTAGACTTCTCAGGCTTTGAATTTGAAGAGCATGAAATCAAATCAAGAGAATACAAGATAGGTGTAAGAAAAATATAGTGGTGCTCCCAAGCGTGCTATTATGACACCTTTATTCACACGATTGTTGCTTTCCGGCTCAATAGATAGGATGAAAGCCCAACGAGTTTTGTTTAGCCCTATCAAAACGCAGGTATTCAACAATGAGCACCAAAAATAACATAGCTCTTTTCAAATAAATAGTTTTCTGTTGATAAATTTCTATATATTCAAATGGTTCATATCCCCCTTAAAAACCCATTTAAAATTCCTTTAATATGAATAATGTAACTAAAAATTGGTTAATTGACCTTTTTTTCTTTTTTAAAGTATGTTCAAGCTCATCATCTTTGGGCTATCATTTAATATATAAACTTCAATATCTCTCTTAAATCATCATGTTCAATAATCACATCACAAAATTCCTTTAAAAGCTCACTTTTGGGTTGAAAAGCAATTGCAAGCCCTACTTCTCCAAATGCCTCAATATCCCCTTCACTATCACCAACAAAAACTGCCTCTTTTGTATCAATCAAAAGAGCATTGCATATCTCTTTAAGTGCAATTGCTTTTTTCTCTCTTCCCACACCTATCCTAGAAATATATTCCCCTGAAATCTTTCCATCCCTAACAATCAATTCGTTGCCCCACACAAAATCAATATGATTTTCTTTTTGTATCCTTTTAGCCGCATCAATACTCGATGCAGTAATAATTGCAGTTTTAATTCCATTATCATGAAGAATTCTAATAGTTTCTTTTGCGCCATTAATATATTCTAAAGAATCAATCAATTCGTAATACGCATTGGCATCCTTTCCAATCCAAAGTCTTTGCACTACCTCTCTAATTAGACTATCATAATCAGTATGTAAAAGCCTTTTTGTAAGAATAACGCCTTCCTCATAAGTTCCAAATCTTTTGTGTAACTCAATCCAGAATTTAACATCCTTAAATAAAACACCATCCATATCAAAAGCTATAAGCTTAAATCCCATTTTCTTTTGCTTTAATTTCTTTCACGATGTCAGCAATGCTATAGGGCTTACAATCCTCTTTTCTAAATCCCAAGAGTGAGGCATACCTATATATTGTGTCAATATCCTTTGCTTCTATTTCCAAAAATTCAGGAACAAAATCATAAACACTCAAAAACTTGTCAAGCTCAAAATGAACACCATCTAAAACATAACTAGTCCTTTTTTTCTTAAAAGAATATCTCTCTTTAAGACCTAAAAGTGAGAATGCACAAATCAACTCGTTAAAATCAGAAACCTCACATTCGTACTCTTCTCTGATTTTTGCCAGCTCATCAGAAATCTTTTTTTTAACAGTAAAGTAAGTCTTATCACCCATCCTCCTTACTCTTGCAAGAACCCCTTTTTTGCCAAGCTTTTTATTCTCAAAATCAAAAAAATGAGTATCTACAACTCCGTCAAAAATCATTTTTGCTCCTAGTGCTTTTAGCTTTGCTTCCACTAAACGGCCATCAATATTTAGAATCTTAACCTCAATTTCTTTCATACTAAAACACGAAATATTTTGGATTTATAAAGCCTTTCAAAAACAGCTATTTCAAAACCGATAAATAAATAAATCAACGCCAAAATAAGCCTTAAGATGCCTTAATGGAAAACTACAAAAAAGAATTCATTGACTTCTTAATTCTATCAAACTCTTTAAAGCTTGGCGAATTCAATCTGAAAAGCAAAAGACAATCTCCATACTTTGTAAACACTGGAGAGTTCAACAAAGGCTCTTTGATTTCTAGATTAGGTGAAGCCTATGCTAAAGCAATAATTGATAACAATATAGAATGCGATATTTTATTTGGCCCATCTTATAAAGGAATTCCACTTGCACTTGCTACTTCAATAGCACTATCAAAAATGGGCAAAGATGTAGGCTACGCGTTTGATAGAAAAGAAGCAAAAGACCATGGCGAAGCATCAGGTCTAATCAATCCTTCTAAATCTGATATTCAAAAAGCGTATCTATTAGGAAGCAAAATACCTCCAAATGCAAAGATAGTAATCCTTGATGATGTTTTCACTACAGGCGATACAAAATATGAAAGCATAAATTTCCTTGAAAGAATTAGCGAAGACCCAGATATCACAGCAATCCTGATTGCAGTTGATAGGATGGAACTAGATCTCTTTGGTAAAAACGCTATCAAAGAATTTTCAATGGATTCAAAAGTACCGGTATATCCAATTGTAAATAGCAGGGAAATAATCGATTATATACAAAACAAAAATATTTTCCCTTCAGAAAAATTATTGCAATTTGAAAACTATTTATCAGTTTATGGAACAAAAGAGGCAAAAAAAATGGACAAAACAAACGAAGTCTTAATTCCCGAAAATAGAAGTGTTATTCCTGCATGCGATGTTTCAGGAATAGATGAGCTTGAAAATATAGTTAAACAAACAACAGATGTGTCTGGTGTTGGGGGATATAAAATAGGATTTATATTAGCTCTTAAATATGGCCTTCCACATATAGTTGAAACAATAAGAAAGTATTCAGATAAACCAATTATTTACGATCATCAAAAGGGAGGAACTGATATCCCTGCAACTGCCAAAGGCTTTTGTCGTGTATGTAAAGAGGCAGGAGTCGATTCAGTCATATACTTTCCAATGTCTGGACCTGAAACATTAAGAGCTTGGGTATACGAAGCAAAAAACGAAGGGCTGATTCCAATAATTGGTGGGATAATGACGCATCCTGCATATCTAAAAGAAGAAGGCGGATTCATAAGCAAATCAGATGCTCTAAGAATTTATGAGCTTGCAGCAGAATCAGGAGTAAATAACTTTGTAGTGCCAGGAAACAACTCTAGCATAATAAAGCAAATAAAAGAAATTTTAGCACCATATAGTCATATCAACCCAATATTTTATTCTCCGGGATTTGTTGCTCAAGGTGGCAAAATAAAGGAGACTTTAGACTCAATAGGAAATTTAGATTTTCACGCAATCATCGGAAGAGGATTATATCAATCAAATGATATTAAAGGTTCTGCAGAAAAATATATATCTGAATTAACAAGCAATAACTAACCTTTTGATGATTAACAAATGTCTTTAGGTGCAAATATTTAAATACGCTTAGGTAAAGACAATAACTAATATTTAGATGATAGACTTAAAATGAAAGAATTTGAAGAAAAGCTAAAGAAATATATCGCTGAAAATAGGATAGAGTGTGAATATTTTTCATTTGAAACATCTTGTCATTCAGTTGAAGATACCGCTAAAACGATGAATCTTTCTCCAAGCGATATTGTGAAAAATATCTGCCTTGTTGACTCAAACAAAAGGATTATGGTTTGCACTGTAATTGGAACAGATAGAGTTAGTACATCCACTATTGCAAAGAATCTTGGAATTCAAAGGCCGAATATAGCAACACCTAATGAGATCCTAGAAAAAACAGGTTATCCCTGTGGCGGGGTTCCTTCGTTTGGCTTTGATGCATTCTTTTTAGTTGATCCAAAGGTAATGGAAAAAGAATTTATTTATACAAGCGGTGGCTCAGAAAACACAATTATAAAAATCACACCAACAGAAAATATTAAATTCAGCAATGCAAAAGTGATTAAGATAAGAAAATAAAAACGAACAAACACCGAAAATATTTGTTTTGATATCTAATCCATTAGCGCCAAAAAAAATTCAGGATTTTTATTCTCCCCATAATAGCGATAATACCAAGGTTTTAGTTTAAGTTTAAAAACAAGCCTTTCTTTTATCTTCTTAATAGCATCATTATCAGGTGCCCAATCATTAACAAGTTCTTTAGGAAAATCCAAAAGATCAATCGTAATGTTTGTCTTAAAATCTCTCTTTTTCATCTCACTTTTTATACTCTCATGCCTTTTTTTAAGATACAATAATTTATCCTTAAAGAACTTCATATGTCCTTTACCCAAAGTGTATTTTTTTGGAATCCCTATGGGCGCAGGAAACCTTTTAACATATCCTAAAAGCATTAAAATCTCATCGTATTCAGCAATAAGATGCTGGTCTGAGAGTTTATTAGGTGAAATCAAATTAACCCTTACCATTTTTCAAAGAGCACTATTATTTTTAATATATTGTTATTTCTTTTTAAAAGCTTTTATATTAAATTAAAAAAAGCAAAGATTTCATCAGAGCTCTCAACAATTTAAAAGCTCCAACATCTGACAAAAAAACATTTATAAACTCTCCTAATTATCTGTTAGTATGAACATCAAATCCCAAATAAAAGAGTTTGAAGAAAGAGAAGGACTATCTAACATTGAAGATATTATTAACTCTATTTCAAGTTCTCATTTTAATCACAAAAATCCCAAAATAGAAATTGATCAATACGATTTTTTAGATGATATGTGTAATCTCCATCTAGGATTAAAGATGTCTCAAGGCAAGGATTATAAAATAAGATTTCACATATCTGATTTAGAAAAATATAACTCCCTAAGTCCTTCAAAAAACAAATCCCTTCGCAAAGGATGTTTTGTATCTGAAGCTGAAGTATTCAATTTATCGGTAAAATTGAAAACTGAGAAATTAATACAACAAATCAATACAAATCTTAAACTCGCCAAATATAAAGATTCTCAAAAATTATGCCACGAATTAACAGATTTGAATAACGATTTAAAACTAGGCATTGATGAAACCATATACAATTTATCACAATACATTAACAAGAGTTATCTAAAAGATAATATTCAAAGAATGAAAAGATATAAAGATAAAGATGATTTACTAATTTTTGGAGATTTATTATCCGAATCAGAGTCTCTTATTGAAGAGATTAGTGATAAAACATTCATTAAAGATGCTCAAAACTCATTAGAACTTCTAAATAACAAATATCTAAGAATATTATCAAAGCCTATTAAGATAAAGCGAACTAAGGAATATAAAGAATCTTTAAAAAACTTGAGAACACTTGCAAAAGAGGGTTGCTTTGATTATTATCCTGATCATTTCCAAAAATGCCTTTTTGAACTTACAAAAACATACAGTTCAGAAACACTTGAAAAAGACATTTCTATGATCTTAAAACCTTATGGATTAGAATATAAAGAAGGTAAGGTCACAAAAGATTACGAAAAGCCTGGTTTTCTCAAAAGGATAGGTAGTAAATTAAAGTATGCGTTAGTTACCCTTCATGTATAGCTGATGATTTCTAAAAAGAAAAATTAGACAACTAAATTTCTAGGCCAAAAAACTTGGTTAAATTCAAAAAGAAAAAATAATAATGATATAAAAGGTTTTATCTTGAAGCATCTGCATATCTTTCAATATCTTTTATAACATCATCAATATTATCAAGTCGCTTAACAAACTTTTCATTCATAAACCAAGGTGACTTATCGTTATATTCTCCCACAATGTATATTTGTTTTGGGCTTCCTGTAATCATCTTGGCCATAATTGCTGCGCCCACTTCCATCTTAAGCGTAGTTCCCTCATTATCGGAAAGATAAATGAAAACATCGCTGTTTGATATGCCTTCTAACTCAGAATCTGAGTAGGTAGTTGCAAGCCTAACATTTTCGGAGTATGGCTTAATCTCAATATGGTTCGTCCAATCATAAGAAATCTCGTGACCCATACTTTTGAGCCTTTCATACAAATTTAAAACAATAAGCTTTTTTTCAAATTTTCCAGCAACATAGACTTTTAGAGGTTTATTTTCAGATACCATCTTGCAAAAATTAATCACTTTCTATTTAATCTTTTACAAATACTAAAGTATATTTAAAAGAATTATTCCAAAAACTCATTTAAACGACAAATTAAACAAATAAAGCCATCTGTTTAAAAACGCGGTTAAATTCAAAAAGAAAAAATAATAATGATATAAAAGGTTTTATCTTGAAGCATCTGCTTGTCTTTCAAGCTCAAGCTTTTTAGATACTGCAAATGAGTTTTGACTTAGATTATATGCTGCTAAAATCTCATCTGCTAATGCGTCTCTAATTCCTTTTTTTGAGTTAAAAGATTTCGCATAAGCACCTTGAATGAAGAATCTTAAAACTAAATCAACCCTTCTTTGAGGGGCGCAATCTACTGCTTTTGTGTATCTAGCCCCACCATATTCTATATTAACAATCTCTTCTCTTGTCGCACCGTTTTCAAGTGCTTTTACAAACACTGCAATTGGGTTTGCTCCTGTTTTTCTTTCAATTATGCTTAATGCATCTTCTACAATTTTATATGCTGTTACTCCTTTTCCAGTCATAAATCCTGAAGTGATTTTATGTTTTTTAGCTCTATGGCCTGCGACCATTATTTTGTTTATAAGTCTCTCGACGATGAAAGTTCTTGATTTATAAAATCTTTGTCCTGAGTATTTTGCACCTGTCTTAGGCACCAGTTTAGGGCTTAAATTTACGTATCTTTTTAGGCCTTCATCTGTCAGTTCTATGCCGTTTGTACTCCACCTGTTAAATGCTTTAATTTCAACATTTTGTAATTCCATTCTTATGATTCCTCGTGTATTATGATGGTTTTGGTGATTTCGCTTTAATATTTAAAACTTTCGTAATAATTTAGGGTTTTTTGTTTATAAATATCTCGTCTTAAAATTCCTGTTCTTTTTGTTTTTGTGAAATCTAGCCCATTTTGTATACTTTGATTTCATGAATCTGTCATTTTGCATACTTTGGTTAATAGAAAAGCATACCTCGTGTTTCAACACGAGGACTCGGTACACTTTTTTGTAATCAACAACCTCGTTTTAATACAGCTGATGCTTTTATATTACCAACATGCCTCGCCCTTTAGGGCGAGATTGTTGATTTCATGAAATCCAGCATTACTTCGCATTCTTTGGTCTTGAGGTTTATTCTTGAGGCAAAAGTTTGAATAGAGGGGTTAATGCAAGGATTAACCTCGACTGTTCGCAAGATACCTCATTATTTATGCAGAGTTTTTTCATTTCATGAAATCCAGTTCATTTTGTATAATTTTGTCTTTAGGCTTAACGTTTGAAAAGACCAATTACAAAAGAATATCATCAAAAAAGTAAACTTCTTGATATATATGAAAAGGTTATTTATCATGTTGTAATTTTTACGGTTTTTTTATCACAATCTATTAATTTATTCTGGTCTAAAATAATTTTATGCTTGAAAAAACTCTTTTAAAGATATGTTTTTTTATATCTATTGGAGGAATAATTTGTTTATTTGTTATAACCACGTTTTCTGAAGAGCAACATGATGAGGTTTTTGGTGTTGTTAAAAGATATTATTATGATGGAGAGAAAAGTTATATCACTATCGGTATTGAAATGGAGAAGGTTATAACAATTAATAGTGAATTTCCATGTACAAAAGGGGCAAAGATTAATGCCTCAGGGGTTGGTCAGGGTAATTTTTTTAATGCAAATAATATTTACATTCTTGATTAATATCAATTATCAATTTGTAATAACTATTTAATAAATGAAAAAGTATTTTTAGGCCAAGAAAGGCATATCAGTTGTTATCCTTCTTTCTTTAGGTGTAAAATTTATTAACCTCTTTTTTTTGTTTGAGTTTTTTCCACATCCTAATATAAAATCTTCATACTTCAATATTACATATAAATCGTATTTAGAAAAATCTCCCGTAACATCTTCTCCTTTCATCCAGAGTTTTGCTTGTTCCTCATTTAACAAAAGAATGTTTTTAGTTGAGAATAAAGAAAGTTTTTGGGCGCCTTCTATTGAATATCTAAATCCGCTTTCTTCTATCGTTCCAAGATATACGCCTATTGAATTTATTCTCAATTCATCAAGTTCTATTGAGAATGCTTCCTTTCTTGCAAGATATACTTTTCCTTCTCCAAGAAGCAAGAATACATATTCTGCAAACATAGATTTTAATTCCTTTTTATCAGAGCCTAACTGATTAGCAATAATTTCTAATAAATCATTTGCCTTTCTTGAATTAAGAATTTCTCCTTTCATTTTGAAAAAATTTATACTCCCCACATCTCATTACTCTTTCTCATAATTATAGCTATCTCTTTTAATACTTCAATTTGGGCAGGGCTTAACAACTCTTTTGCGTTCTTCAATTTTTTAAACTCTTCTTCATTCATGGCACTATAATAAATCTCTCCTTCATTAATCTGTCTTCCACAGCACACATCATTTATAGAAACTGCAACATTACTTTTTGCATCTGCAGATTTTAGACTTTCACTCTCAATTTGAATCCCTTTTACAATCCCTGCCATATTTCCATTTTCTTTCATGAGTCTAGCTCCAACTTTTAGGGTTCCTAGCATTATTTCAACACCTATTATCGCTGGATTAGATTGCCTGAATGTATGATTTGGCAGATACTTAATTTTACATGGGGATGTAAGCTCCCCTAGCTTTTTTAGTTCTTCAAGTTTTTTAATCTCATCAGACCATTTTTTGTACTCTTCGATTATCCTATAAATCACTTCATTACTAATCACTTTGATTTTCTTAAAATCTTCTTGGTTACATTTAAATCCAACATTAAAACCCAAAATTACCACAAATTCTGGCTTTTCTGAAATCATCCCTTCAGCTTCCAAAAAGTCATTTTTAGTAATATCCCCTACACTTGCCTTTCTTATTGGAACTTTTTCTTCCTTGAGCAAAGTTACAAGTGCTTCAAGGCTTCCAAGACTATCCGCTTTAACAATTACCCCGCTCTTTTGAGTCTCAATATATACAGTATCAATCTCTTTTAACACTTGTCTTTTTTTTCTCTCAATATCTTCTAAAGTATTTTCAGATGCAAATACCGGAGTGCCTGCCATCGCTTCATCTAAAAGAGGAGCAGAAATCTTAACACCTGTAGCTGCAACAGCATTCTTAACAGATTTGAATACTCCCTTTTTATCTCTTATCTCACTTAAAGGTGAAGGCATAAGAAGAGCCTTAACCTTTGTAACAATTGGTCCATTAAGTCCTCCTAAGCAAATTGTATCTCCTACCTTCAATGTACCGTCAAATAAAATTACATCTATTGTAACCCCTAGACCTTTAACCTCCATCACCTCAAGAATAGTTCCCTTAGCTAGGTTATCTACACTAAAACTCAAATCGCACTCCAAAAACTTTTGTGCAAGTCCTGATATGAGCATTAAAATCTCAGCTATTCCCTCTCCAGTTAAAGCAGAACATGGAACAATAGCAATCTGCTTTGTATAATCACTTACTCTATCAAACCTTTCAGAATTAATCCCAAGCTCATAGAGTTGACCTACAATACTATAAATCCCATTCTCAACTCTTTGCAAAACATCCTCTTTTTGCATTGATATTGATTTTATAACCGAATTATCCTTCTTAGAATACCCTGAAATCTTATCAATTTTATTTGCTGCAATAATAAAAGGAGTTTTATACATCTTAAGAATCTTTACAGATTCAATTGTTTGAGGCTTAAATCCTTCATTAATATCAACCACCAAAATTGCAATATCAGAAAGATTTCCTCCTCTTTTTCTTAAATTTGTAAATGCCGCATGACCTGGAGTGTCAATAAATAAAATGCCTGGCACCTTTATTTTATTATCAAGCTTTCCCAAAACAGGCATACAATTCTTGCAGATAGTTTCAAAAGGAACAATTGAGGCGCCTATTGCTTGTGTAATCCCCCCTGCCTCTTTATCAACTATTCTTGAATTTCTAATCCTATCTAATATACTTGACTTTCCATGGTCCACATGCCCAACAACAGAACATATAGGGCTTCTACCTTTGCATACATCTACCATTAGCTTTTAAGAGAGTAATCCCTATTTTATAAAGCTTATCCTAAAAAGCATTGTAATCAAATATTTTAAAAAGAAAACCTTAAAAATTGGCTATATCTTCTAAACCTAAAAAATTATCATTTTAAAAAAATAAGTAAGTTAAAAAAAATGGAAACAAATAAATTCTCATCTAAAATCAAAGGTACATACATTGTTTATGGTCGAAAATATGAAGTAGAGATTAAAGAGTGGACCGAAGAAATACAAGGTCTTTGTAAAACTCCAAAAAAAATAAAAGTTTGGGGATACAATATTAATCCAATACCCCAAGTAAACGAAGAAGAAAGAAGAAAAATGGTCAATCAAGATTATGACGCTTTAATGAGTATAATAAAAGAATATCATATCTTTTAATAAGTGCTAGATTTATCATAATTATTATTGTTTTCTGCAAATATATTTTCGTCTACATTATAAATATTCTTAATCAATTTATTGATAGAAAAGGATACCTGATGTTTAAACACGAAAACTTGGTACGCTTTTTTGTAATCAACAACCTTGTAATCAACAACCTCGCTTTAATACAGCGCATGCTTTTATATTACCAACATATCTCGGCCTTTAGGGCGAGGTTGTTGATTTCGCTAAGAATAAAAAAATATAGTATACATTGCTAGATAACGCGCATAAGTTGACTAACGGAATTATTTATAAAGCGATATTGAAGCATATATATTGTTTCTATTTATATCATGTACTAATTAAGATTATATAACCTAAAAATCTATTTTTAAAAAAAACCAAAAAGAATCCTTAACTTTCAATACCATATATTTAAAAACCCAAATTATACACTTATGTAAATAATGTCTAAAATAATCACAGAAGGAAAATCAAGTTTTTACGGATTTATAGAAGAAATAGTCTCAAAAAAGATGCCTGTATTTTATAACCCCTTAATGAAACATAACAGAGACATAGCAGTTCTTTTAATATCTTCAATAGGATTTAATAACGCAAATATCGCGCTTCCTTTAGAAGGAAGTGGCATAAGAGGAATAAGAATAATAAACGAAACCCCAAGTAAAACCATATCAAAAGTTTATTTTAATGACATAAACCCAAATGCATCCAAATTAACAAAAAAAAATCTTTTACTAAACAAAATTAAAAAATTTGCTGAAATATCAAACCTTGATGCAAACCACTTTTTTAACATTCAAAAAATCTCATTTGATTACATTGATATAGACCCTTTTGGGAGTCCAATCTACTTTATAGAATCTGCTGTTAGAAAATTAAAATCTGATGGAATTTTAGCGATTACAGCAACAGATACCTCCTCTCTTTGTGGCTCATACCCAAAAGTTTGTCTTAGAAGATATGGCTCAAAACCAATACGCAATGAATTAATGTATGAAACAGGTATTAGAATCCTAATCTCTGCAGTTCAAAAAATCGCAATGAAATACGACCTAGCATTAATACCTGTTTTGTCCTACTCAAAAGACCACTACATGAGGATTTATTTCAAATCCCAAAAATCAAAAAAAGAGTGTGATGAGATTTTAAATCTTCATAAATATCTACATTTTAACCCCATTTCACTTGAATTTTTCGTAGATAACTCAAACCAAAATAAAGATCATCAAACTGCAGGTCCGCTTTGGCTTGGTCAATTAAACAACACATTGCTTTTACAAAAAATGCATGATTTGGCAAAAGAATATAACGATCAAAAATTATTAAACTTTATAAATCGAGTCCTATTTGAACCAAACGAATATCCTTTTTATTACGATATACACTCAATATGCAAAAAACTAAAAATTTCAGCACCAAACACAAATGAAATCATTTCTTCATTACAAAATAAAAACTACATTTGCACTAAAACACATTTCCTAAGTACAGCAATAAAAACAAACGCTTCATTAAAAGAAATAGAAAAAACGCTAAAATCACTTAGCCAATAGCTCTCCTTACATCTGTAACACTAACAGATTCAACTCCTTCAATTTTAGAAATCTCTTCCTCTAAATGATCAGTTCCACCAAGCTTTTCATCCATTACAAAAGAAACGATTAATGCATTTAATCCAAAAGCAATAGGCTCAATAGAACTTTTATAAGCTCCACTTCCTGCATATTCTGTAATCAAATTCTTTACATTCTCATCAAGCTTCCCCAAATCAACCTCAGGTGAAGATTCCATAATTTTCATAGTTATAACAACATCTGCCATATTTCTCAACTCTCTAAAAGATTTAAATACTAAAAAAACCAAAATTAACCTATTTAATTAGGACCTACAAATCCACATTCAGGACATGTATATTTAACAGCCTTCTTTCTGCAATCAACACACCTAATAATGGTTGATTTTCCACATTCAGGGCACAAGAACTCTACTGTCCCATTAAGATTACTAACATTCGTTTTACATGATGAACATAACGTTTCCATATTTAATCCTCCATTTCAATATTGTGCTAAGAAGAATTAACCCTTCTTTTAAAAAGTTTGTGCTTTCAAACCACCAAAAAATTAGATTTTTCATCATTTCTCTTCAAACATTATTAAAAAAAGCCAAGTTGTAAGCACTACTGCAAAAGATACAATACAATACTCAATCAACGGAAAATAACCCGGTCCACCATCGATACTCGCCAAAAACAAATCATAAAAAAAATAACTAAATAAAAGTGCAATCACAGCTAAAAAAAAAGAAATAGAAGCATTAAGCAAAAACACTCTTTTTTTAAAGAATAACTCAGAAATTATACCCTTATTTCTATAAGTGATAAAAGAAGAGAAAAAAATAATTACTCCCAATGACAAAACAGACCATTGAAAACCTGTAAAAACAAGTGTAAGCACTCCCATCATGAGAGCTAGAAACAAAATCATCACTACATTTCCAAAAAATACAATCCTAGATAACCTTTTGTTTTGTAAACGATCCTCTTTTCTATACAACCTAGTAAAATAATCATTGATCTCTTCTTCACTCCATCCTTTCCTAAGCAGAGTATTTACAGTACTTTCTTTCATTTTGCACTCTTAATTTTCAGGTGGTAAAATCATGTTTCTTATATGAAAAAAATAAGATTTTACCTGATCATAATATTGTGTAATTTTCTCGATATCTATCTGTTGTAAAATTCCATCAACAATCGCCTTCATCATCACATGTCTTCTATACTCATTCTCTCCAGTAAATTCAGCTCTGCTAAGCTTACGAAGATAGTTGTTGAATTCAAGCATCTCCATTATAACCTTATCATCTGAAAAATTATCCTTTAGTATCTTTATATGATCTGATAAAGAATAATCCGAATCAACAATCTTACCTTCAATCGCTAATTTCTTTATAAGAGAACTAATCATTAGGGTATTTGCATCTATAAGTCTTTCAACAACATTCCTAATAACATCTGCGGTCCTTGTGTACTTCAAACTAACATAAACAATATGATCAGCTCTCTTAATCTCAGTATACGCATCATTAAGCGTTTCAATCATCAAATATCACCTTTATACATAAACATGAAAAACCTTCTTTAAGCATAAACGCTTAAGGGTATCTTACTAGATAGTTAAAGGTTAATCGTTTTATGAAACTTCCCTTCTTAATTCGTTTCTTCTTATACTATTCTTATATTAGGTTAAAATATCAAATTATTCAAAATCCATTAAAGATTTCATAAAAATGAAAAACCTCGGAATAAATGCTCCCGGTATCCTGTGGATAGTTGAGGTTAAATGTTATATGAATTTGTCTCTTCAAACTTCAGGCCCAAAGACCAAGTCTAAAGACCAAAGTATGCGAAGTGATGTTGGATTTCATGAAATCACAAAAAATAACACCTTGTTCATTAATATATCTTTACCTCCTTAGCGATTATCTTATCAATCTCTGAAATAAAGACCTTACACTCCCTGATATAAGATTTCACAGTATCAATATCCAAGGTCTTAAGAGAGTATTCATCATTACAAATAACAAATTTTCCTTTCCTGCTAAACTCAACTGGACTTTTCTTATGAGCAATCATAAGTTCTCTTAAATTATTCATAGTCTTTGAATAATGATTATTAAACTTGTATTGTTCCTTAACATAAGTTTCATAAAACATAAGCTTTGAATCAAAACTATCATTAAAAGGAGGAATCCTCTTATAATATCTCTCATAATATAAAATTGCCGCTAACGCGTTAGTATAACCCAAAAAAATATTCTCTATAATCGTAGGGAAAAGCTTTGGGTCCATAACCAAAGGATAAGTAACATTCATCATATGGTCTGCAACCTTAATATTTTGCTTTGCAGATAACAAAGAAACATGGTGCTTTTCAGGGATTTTGGGAGGCATACCCTAATCACAATATCTTTAACATTTAAAAACATTATGCTTAAACAGCGGTGTAAATGTCTCTTAACACCTCAAAAAGATGATAACCCATATAAAACAAATACAAAAAACAACTTAGCTCTTATTGTGAATCATTGCTATTAATATCAAGAATAGCTTTTGCAAGATCACCATTTGAGCTCAAAATAGCTTCCTTTGCCGTATCATAATCACAACCACAAGAATCCATAACAGTATTAATGTCCTCTTCAGAGATATCAGGAGCCACATCTAGCTGTTCGGTCCTTTCCTCTCCAGAAATCTGATAGACCTCTTGACCCATCATGTTAATCTTGGAAACTGATGGTTCATCAATAACAAGCCTTGATCCTTCCAGTTCAATAATGACCCTTTTAGCCTCAACTTGCTGTTCATTTATCCCAAACCTCTTCATGGCTTGCTTCATCTGTCTAGGATTAATATTGCCATACATCGAAAACCACCTTCATCTAAACTAAGCCCAAAAGCCTTGCTCCATACATCTGAAATATCAAAATAACTCCGACTATAATAGCTATCAGCACCACAAGATATCCTGGCTTTATGCTAAACATAGATTTATAGCCATCTCCATACCTGATAATTCCCCCTCCCGAAGAGGGCATAAATGTCCTTCTAGTTGCCATATTGATGTTGAAATTTCTTTTTTATTTAAAGCTTTTGCATTTTGCATGTAATACTCTTAGTTAGACCCTTAAATTATCTCAAAGAAAAAAAAGGGACGCAAATAAGCCGCCTTTTGTGAAATCCCCTATTTTGCCCTAAAGCAAAGGATGGATTTGCCAACATTCGACTAAGCGGCGCTAAAGGCCTTGCACCAGGCGGGACTGCCTTTTCATCCTTTCCTAAAAACCAAATGTTCTGCTGGTTAGTCTCAAAGATGTCACCATCTTCTTCGCAAGCATCATAACAAGTTTTTAGGTGGTTTTGTTTCTGTGCAGTTGCCATCCCTTTCGAAATCTTTTAAAGATTAAAAGCGCCTTTTTTTAGGTGGGCGGACTTTCCTCGATTGCTCGGAGTTGGCTTTGCGTCCCGTAAATAAGGGTAATAACCCCCATTTTTATATAGTTTACCAAAAACATAATGGTTAAATAACAAAATAAGTTCATTGAAAATCATTTCCAAAAAATGAGAAAAATAAAAGCACCTTTATTTGACCTTAAAAAAACCCTTGAATGTGGCCAGTTCTTTAACTACTTTGAAGAAGATGGCGTCTTTTTTGTAGTTGATGGCTCAAACTTTTTTATAATAAAACAACAAGGGCAACATCTTTACTTTGATGGAAACATTACTGAAGAATTCCTAATCAATTTCTTTTCTTTGGATCTAGATTACAAAAACATGCTCAAAGAAATCTCAAAAGATAAAATAATAGAGTCTGCAATACATCGCTCTTTAGGTTTAAGAATCATAAACCAAGACCTATTTCAATGTATGATTAGTTTTATCTGTAGCTCGGCTTCAAATGTCCCAAAAATCAAAAGAAACATATTGTCTATTTCTAAATCTTTTGGAAATCCTGTAACATTTAAAGACAAACAGTTATTTTTATTCCCACTTCCTAAACAAATCTCGGATTTAGAATTGATAAAACAATCAAGTGCAGGCTTTCGCTCAAAATATATCTATCAATGCTCTCAGATTGCAACAAAAGAGCTTTTAGACAAAATAAAAAAAACTGACTATTCTGATGCAAAAAAAATACTAATGTCTTTTAACGGCATAGGCGATAAAGTATCTGAGTGCATTTGTTTGTTCTCCCTAAAGTTCTATGACGCCTTTCCTGTTGATGTATGGATAAAAAGAGAGACCGAAAGGCTTTATTTTAAAAATGAAATAAAGTCAAAAGAATTTATAACCTCATTTTTCAAAGAGTACTTCGGGCATTATGCAGGATATGCTCAGGAGTTCTTATTCTACTCCGCAAGAAACGAGCAAAAGCCTAAAAAATAAATAATACTAAAATTATTTAACAATGCGCATTAGAAAACTATTTATAGCACACTCCAAATAAAATACTCAAATGGTCCGCGAAAGAGCATTATCCCAAGTAACATTACGAAAGTATGAAAAGCCAAAAAATCTTGATGAAAGAGAGATATCAAAAAGGCTTTGCCTATCATATGGTCTTTTACAACCCGGTGACTCACGAGATGTTGTTGTAGATATTCTAATGTGTTTTATAGAAAATAGCGCAATAAAAAATCATCTAAGCATAAAAGAAGTAGAAGATTATGTATATCACATAAGGGAAAAAACTGAGCTTGAAATAAACGGAATCACTCCTTCAAACATACTGCGCCAGATGAGAAGGATAAAAAACTTAGGTCTGATAGAAAAAGTTCCACAAGGCTATAGAATTAAAGAATTCATGCCTTTAAAACAACTCTTTTACGAACATTTCATGCCCTACATAGTACAGCCAATAATTGAAAGAATTGGTGAATTCTCAGGAAAAGCAGACGTGATATTCTCAAAAAAAGAGCAAAAACCCCAAAAATAGGTCACTTCAAAAGCTCTTTTAGTCAATAAAAACAAAAAGTTTATATAATATATCTTCTAAAGATTGGTATAGGGGCTTGGAATAATAGTCCACATAAACTAAAAAAGAGGGGAAAATAGACAATGGCAAAGAAAGTAGCTAGAGTAGGAGTAAAGAAAGAAAAAGGATTTTTATATTTTGTAAACAAGAACGGCGACGTTGCCAGAGTGCCAATGGCTAGAGGCAAAAATGTCAAAAGAGGAAAAGCAGAAGTTGTAGCAAAACCAGGTGTTAAAAAAGAGACTGGATTCCTCTATTTTATAGATAAAGACGGAGATGTCGCTCAAGCCAAGATGGCAAGAGGAAGAAAAAGAAGATAAATCCTTTTATTCTATATTTTGTTTTTTTATTTTTAATTCTTACATTGTTCTGATTTGTGTCTGATTCCGAATACAAATGTTTCTGAAAAATCATCACTTTTTGTATTATACTTCTTTTGTATTCTACTTTAAACTCTATCCTTAAACCGTCATGATTTTGAATATATACCAATGTTTCAAAAGCCTTATTAACCTAAAATGCCCCTACCAAAAAACCTAGAAAAAAATGAGGATTGATTACAATGGCAGAAGAATGCATTAAAAAACTAAGCAAGTATGACTATACAGACTTCAACAAAACAGTCGAGCTTAACTTAGGCCGTATCCTCAAAGAAGAGAATTTATTCAAAGACACCACTTTTTCAGAATACAAAATAGCAACCCTAGTGTGTGAGCAAATCATCGCAAACATTTACAATCGCACTCACACTCACAATTCTCCTCATGCATCTGAAAAATGCGCTCTTATATTTGAAGTCAAAGATAACGCAAAAGAAACAATAGATTCCTGTTTTTCTCAGGCTTTTGATATCCCTGAGTTGTCAAGTTATACTTCCAGAGAAATAAAATACCTTTTCGAGCAGTTTCTCTCAGAAAAATACGCATCAATAAGAAATCTGTATGATATTAACATACCTCAATTCCAAAAGTCCATTCCTTTATGGCCTTTTGGAAATCATATTATTAAATTGCATTACAAAGTACACGATACTGACGGAATAGAAATTCTTGATGAAAGTTGGTACATTTCAATACTAAATCCCGCAAACTCAATATAGCTTTTTAAAGAACCTTCATTTAATTTAGCGATTAAAAAAATGATAAGAAATAACAAGTAAAAAAAATCATTAGCAATTACAAAAACAAAAAAATAATCTTATTCTTTCTCTCATTTCATGTCTATTTTAACATCGTACATTAGTAACATTGCGCATCTCTAATCTCTTAAATTTTACCAAAAAAAAGAAAAATAATTCTTAAAAAAGAAATTATAAAATAAAAAAAAACTTAATCCTTTAAAGCTGCATGTGCGCTTGCAAGCCTTGCAACAGGAACCCTAAACGGCGAGCAGCTAACATAGTTCAAGCCTGATTTATGGCAAAACTCAACTGAATCCGGTTCTCCTCCCTGCTCGCCGCATATACCAATCTTTAAATCCTTGCGACTAGCCCTTCCCAGTTCAACCGTCATCTTAATAAGCTTGCCCACACCTGTTTGGTCAATAGTTTGAAAAGGGTCAGACTCTAAAACATCTTTTTTGAGATATTCAGGCAAAAACTTGCCTATATCATCCCTTGAAAAACCAAAACTCATCTGTGTTAAATCATTTGTTCCAAAAGAGAAAAACTCAGCCTCTTTTGCAATCTCATCAGCAGTTAGCGCAGCTCTTGGGACCTCTATCATCGTTCCTATTTTATACTTAAGATTAACGCCCTTTTCTTTAATAACTTTATCAGCAGTATCTATAATAATCTTTTTTAGTAAGATAAGCTCCCTTACATCAGCAACCAAAGGAACCATAATCTCAGGCTCAACATCCAATCCTTTATCCTTAACAATGCACGCTGCTTCAATTATTGCTTTTGTCTGCATCACACAAATCTCAGGATAAGTGATACAAAGCCTACACCCCCTATGACCAAGCATCGGGTTTGTTTCTTTAAGACTGTGCATCTTTTCCCTAAGCTTTTCTTTATCAATTCCAAACTTTTTAGCAGTCTTTTCAACCTCAGATTCAGGTGGCAAAAACTCATGAAGAGGAGGGTCTAAAAGCCTAATTGTCACAGGATATCCTTTCATAGCTTCATAAAGCTCAACAAAATCTTGGCGTTGCATTGGCAAAAGTTCAGATAATGCTGATTCCCTTTCTTCAAGACTTTCAGAAAGAATCATTTTTCTAATAGACTTAATCCTTTCACCATCAAAAAACATATGCTCAGTTCTGCAAAGACCAATCCCTTCTGCCCCATATTCCCTTGCTTTCTTTGCATCCTTTGGAGTATCAGCATTAGTCCTAACCCCAAGTTTTCTAAACTCATCTGCAAAACTCATAATCTTTGCAAAATATCCTGATATCTCTGGTTCAACAGTATTTATCTTTCCCTTAAAAACCTCTCCTGTTGATCCGTCAAGTGTTATATATTCACCCTTCAAAATTTTTGTTCCACTAATCTCAATAATCTTTTTTTCCTCATCAATATTTAAGCTTGAGCATCCAACAACAGCGCACTTTCCCATACCTCTTGCAACAACTGCAGCATGAGAAGTCATTCCACCTCTTTGAGTTAAAATCCCTTCAGAAGCATTCATCCCAATTATATCCTCGGGACTAGTTTCCATCCTTGCTAAAATCACCTTTTCTCCTTTCTCTTTTAACTCCGCAGCCTCTTTAGGATCAAATACAAGCTTTCCAACCCCCGCACCTGGCGATGCAGGAAGTCCTGTTGCTATTACCTGATTTTTTTCCTTATCTAAAGGATCCAATTTTCTATGAAGTAATTGATTGATTGACTTTGGATTAACCCTCAAAACTGCAGTCTTTTTATCAATTATTCCCTCTTCAAACAGATCAATTGCAATCCTTACTTCAGCTTGTGAAGTTCTCTTTCCATTTCTAGTCTGAAGCATAAAAAGCCTGCCTTCTTGAATTGTAAACTCAATATCTTGCATATCCTTGTAGTGTGTTTCTAAACGGTCCTTGATACTACAAAGTTCTTCATACACCTTGGGCATTTCCTTTTCAAGTTCAGTAATCGGTTTTGGCGTTCTTATCCCTGCAACCACATCTTCTCCTTGTGCGTTAGTAAGATATTCCCCAAAGAATCTCTTTTCACCTGTTGATGGGTCCCTTGTAAAGCAAACACCTGTCCCTGAACTATTGCCCATATTACCAAACACCATCATCTGAACAGTGACAGCAGTTCCGATCAAAGCCTTGATAGAATTAATTCTTCTATACTCAATTGCTCTTTGATTGTTCCAAGACTCAAACACTGCACCAATTGCCATATATAATTGTTCTTTAGGGTCTTGTGGAAATAAACGACCTGCCTCTTTTTTCACAAGCTCTTTATACCTTAAAACAACCTCTTTAAGCATATTTGAATCAAGCTCAGAATCGTATTTTGCATTATTCTTATCTTTAATCTCCTCTAGGATTTTTTCAAACCTAAAATGTTCTACTTTCATCACAACATCTGAAAACATATGAATAAATCTTCTATAAGAATCATATGCAAACCTTTCATTTTGAGTCTTTTTAGATAACCCTTCAACAGACTCATCATTAAGCCCCAAATTTAGAATAGTATCCATCATGCCAGGCATTGAAACAGCCGCACCAGACCTCACAGAAACAAGCAAAGGGTCACTAGGGTCTCCAAGTTTTTTTCCAGCTTTTTGCTCTACTTCATTAAGCTTTTCTTCAATTTCCTTTTTAATTTCTTTAGAGATTACCTTTCCATCTTCATAAAATCTACTACAAGCCTGAGTTCCAATTGTAAATCCAAAAGGAACATTAATCCCTAAACTAACCATCTCTGACAAATTAGCTCCTTTCCCACCTAAAATCTCTCTCATACCCTTATTTCCTTCATCAAAGGAATACACATATTTCATTATCTCACCTTTATGTTCTAGTTATCCAAATGAAAAATCTAAATTTTTTATAAACATTGTGTTTTAGTGAAAATCATCCCTCTCATTTATCGTTTTCCTAAAATCCAGCTCATTCTCATACTTTGGTCTTTAGGCTTGGTCTTGGGTTCTAAAGTTTGAAGATATGGATTCACATAACATTTAACCTCAACATTTAACCTCAACTATTTGCGAGATATTTTGGAAGTTACGCCAAGGTTTTTCATTTCATAAAATCCAGCTCATTCTCATACTTTGGCTTTAAAGTTTTGGTTATAAACTCAAAATATGCAAAAAATGGAGTTGCAAAATCAAAAAGATTTTTAAACCCAAAAAAAAACTTTGATTTTAATATGAGCTTATTTGATGATATCCTAAAAAGCGATGAAAGTATATTCAAAAATCCAATAGCATTAGAATTTGACTATACACCTAAAGAAATACCCTATCGTGAAAACGAACAGCACTACATAGCAGATTGTATAAAACCTTTGTTCATGCAAAGAAATGGAAGAAATCTTCTCATATTTGGCGGGGCAGGAATAGGAAAAAGTCTTGCTGTAAAAAAGATAATAGAAGAATTATCAGAAAAAACAGATGATATCTATCCAATATACATAAATTGTTGGCAGAAAAACACATCATTTAAAATAATGAATGAAATCTGTAAGCAGATAGGCTACCAATTCACTCACAACAAAAACACTGAAGAATTATTTGAAGTAGCAAAAAAAATAATAAACAAATCAAGTGCAGTATTTGTCTTTGATGAAGTTGACAGATGCGAAGATACAGACTATCTTTACTACGTTTTAGAAGAAATATACAAAAAGACAATACTTCTTGTAACAAATTTTAAAGAATGGAGCATAAATCTTGACATGCGAATAAGCTCAAGACTTAACCTTGATATCTTAGAATTCAGAAAATATACCCCTAGCGAAGTACTGGGAATAATAAAAAGAAGAATTGAACTTGCATTCAATCAGGGAGTTTGGAATGATAACGCAATCAAAATAGTATCTGAAAAAACATTCTTGCAAGAAGATATAAGATATGCATTATTTCTTTTGCTTCAAGCAGGTAATATCGCTGAAAAAAGATCAAGTAGAATAGTTGAAGAAACTGACATATTAACTGCAATAGATTTAAGAAAGCAATTTTTTCTAAAACCAATAGATTCATTAACAGACTCTGACAAAAAAATAATGGAGATAATCAAAGAAAACACAAAAATTAAAATAGGAGACGCATACAAACTCTTTTCAGAATCAGGTGGTCAAGGGACCTACAAAACATTTCAGAGAATAATTAAAAAACTAGAAAAAGACAATTTTATCTCCACAGACAAAATCGCTGGTGGCTCCGAGGGCAAAACAACATATCTCTTGCCAAAAGCAAAAAAAGAAAAACAGCACAAACTTTAGTTTTCCCTATTTCTTACAAATCCATATATCATCAAAGCAAACCCTGCAATTATAAAAAGTGTAAACTTCCAAGTGCCTGTAATCAAATTAAATATAATCGATGAAGCTCCAACAATACCACCAATCACCACAAACGCCATTGGTCCAATATCCCTTCCCTTTTTTTTCATATTACCACCTTATCTGAAAACCATAAATAAACTCAATCAATAAAAATAAACATCTTAAAACGCAACTTCAACATGCCAATCAAATTAATTTGAACTTCTTTACATCGCTTACATAATCCATTTCTCTTTATTCTTTTTAAATCTTTTGATAAATCCTTAGATAATTACTAGAATTTTAAAAAGTCACTTTAAAGTCACTTTAAAAAAGCCCCTAAACGCCTTCTAAAAAATATCATACGCTCATACAAAAAATTTATAAATTCCATTAACAAACAACCTAAAAATGATACAATTTAACCTTGATCTAAATAACAAAGTGTATATAAGCGTTTCACAAATACACACACGTTTTCTTCTCAATTAAGCACAAACTAATTCGCTTGACTTAACACCTACTCAAAATGCGCGATAATGGCACCGAGTAGGATGTCTTGTCCTTATATTTCTTATTGCGATAGCTATTTAAACAAAAAGCAATAAACCTAAAAATAAATAAAATAAATAAAGTAAATAAAATAAACAAAGGAAACAAAAATAAATAATCTAAATTTAATACAAATAACACAGATAATACAAAACGAGATTTCAACAAAAACTATTTAATAAAAACCCAATAAAAAAACAAAAAAGATACAAAAACCGGAGGCATAAAAATGATATCAATAAAATTCCCAGATGATTCAATCAAGAAATACCCAAAAGGAATAAGCCCAATAGAAATTGCAATGGGCATAGGAGAAAAATTCTCAAAAAAATTCATATGCGCAAAATTTAACAATGAACTAATAGACCTAAAAAAACCACTTGAACAAGATGGTACCCTAATCTTCTTAGATTCCAACGACCCCTTAGCTAAAAAGGCATTTTGGCACACCTCATCTCACATACTCGCTCAAGCAGTAAAAAGGCTTTATCCCAATGCACTCCCAGCAATAGGACCATCAATTGAAGAAGGATTCTATTATGATTTTGACAACCTTAAAATTAGTGAAGAAGATTTCTTAAAAATCGAAAAAGAGATGCAAAAAATAGTCTCAGAAAACCTAGAAATTATCCATCAACATCTTGACAAAAAAGAGCTTTCAAAGCTCTTTAAAGAAGAAAAATACAAACTTGAGATCCTAAACGAAATTGAAGACAAAAAAATCTCAATATACACCCAAGGAGACTATGTCGAAATATGTAGGGGACCTCACCTGCCCTCAACAGGCTTTGTTAAAGCCATAAAACTCACAAAACTTGCAGGCGCATATTGGAAGGGAGATTGTGCAAATCCAATGCTTACAAGAATTTATGGGATATCTTTTCCTGAAGAAAAGCTCTTAAAAGAATACCTCGCACTTATAGAAGAGGCAAAAAAAAGGGACCACAAAAAAATAGGCATAGAAATGGAGCTTTTCGACATAAAAGAAGAAGGGCCAGGATTTCCCTTTTTTTTGCCCAAAGGAGTATTGCTTTGGAATGCCTTAATGGAGTTTTGGAGAGAAGAACATAGAATTGCAGGATATCAGGAAATAAAAACCCCAATAATACTTTCAAGAGCCCTTTGGGAAAAATCAGGTCATTGGGATCATTACAAAAACAATATGTATTTTACTAAAATTGATGATGCTGATTACGCAGTAAAGCCAATGAACTGCCCTGGAGGAATCTTAGTTTATTCAGGAAAAAAACATTCATATAAAGAATTCCCACTAAGAATTGCAGAGGTAGGGCTAGTCCATAGACACGAACTAAGCGGGGTTTTAAATGGGCTTTTTAGAGTAAGGTGCTTTAACCAAGACGATGCTCATCTATTTGTAACACCCACTCAGCTAGAAAACGAAGTAATAGGAGTAATAAATTTAGTGGACAAATTCTATAAAACCTTTGGTTTTGAATATAAAGTAGAGGTTTCTACAAGGCCAAAAAACTCAATAGGAAGCGATGAAGCTTGGGATAAAGCAACAAAAGCTCTTATGAATGCATTGGATAAATTAAAAACCCCTTATAAAATAAACGAGGGGGACGGAGCGTTCTACGGTCCAAAGATAGATTTCCACGTATTTGATTCCCTTAAACGAACCTGGCAATGCGCTACGGTGCAAGTAGACTTTTCAATGCCTGAAAGGTTTGATTTAAAATACATGGGAGAAGATGGGACCGAAAATCATAGACCTATAATGATACACCGCGTTATTTATGGAAGCCTTGAAAGATTTATCGGAATAATAACAGAGCATTTTGCAGGCAAATTCCCAATGTGGCTTGCCCCAACTCAGGTTAAAGTAATCTCTGTTTCAGAAAGCTTTAATGATTATGCAGAAAAAGTCTATACTGAGCTTTTCAACAACAAAATAAGGGTTGAAAAAGATATTCGCTCTGAAACAATAGGAAAAAAGATTAGAGAAAGCCATCTTCAAAGGATAAAATATCTATTAATCGTAGGTGAAGAAGAGCAAAAAAACAAAATGGTTAATATTCGAAATACATACGAAAACAAAGTGATGGGAAGCGTTTTACTAAGTGATTTCACAAAAATGCTTTTAGATGAAATAAAACAAAAAAAGATGTAGGAAGAAAAAACCTACTGAGAAAAGAGCTTAAAGATAACAGAGCTGAAAGGAAAATAGCTCGAAGAGAAAAATAGTCAAAAGGTAAACGGATTTAAATAGAAAAGCCTTAAGGAAAAAAGAGCTTAAGGTAAGAAAATTTAAAGAGAAAAGAAATATTAGAAAAAAAAACATTTAAAAGAGATATTTAACTGGGAAAAACATTTATAATAATCTTTCTCTTAAGCCCATTTAGCGTTTTCTTTTTTTAAGTTCTCATAAATAAAGTTTTAGATTTCTTGCAATTAAATTCCTTTTAATCATATATAGATTCAATACTAATCAAATACCGCTTAAATCAGACCATTATAAAAACAGATATTACCTGACATAATCTTTAAAAAAAGTAATTAAAAAATTTAAAATAAAAAAAAGAATTAAACAAGAAAAATAAAAACACGGATCAGATCGTGTAGTTAAGGATTTATCTTTTGTTAAATTCAAATAGCACTAAATCAACCAAGTCACGTTCAGAAATCTTTACACCCTGAACAATTTTTCCTTTTCCTATTTCTAATTCGAGGTGTTCTGGTTGCTCAAGTGTCCTCATAATTTTATACACTTCAGGTTTTTTCTTGTCATTTCCATCTGGAATACTTTGAATCAAATATGGTATTTTATCAACTTCTATGGGGAGGAAAACTTTTTCATCATATTGCTTCGGTTTATTATTTTCGTCAACAGCGTAGGCAATACCATTCTCACCCAAGTAAAAATTACCATGCGAACACTCTAAAGGGTCATCAAGTCCAGCAAATGGCTTACCATAAAATGAGGCTTCAAACCTATTATATGCTCCTAACCACTTACGTATATCCGATGTATTTATCCTGCGTTTTACTACACCAAATACTTCGTCATCATCATCGCATAAATAATGCATCATTTCAAGTAGCTTTAAGAGATCTTCCGTGGGTTCGATTTCAATCGCTTTAACTTTATCAGAACGGTCTGAAGTAGTAATCCTATATACCTTACCAATCCTGTCAACTCCTTCACAACGCAAAAATTTTGTTTTTGGTCCAATTTGCATAACCTCATAGCGATCTGTTGTACCTTTACGATATACTTTTTCGCAATCATATCCATCAAATTCAGTTTCTGTTCCAGCCGTATCCTTATACAACTCTCTAATATCCATAAAATATCACCTTAGCGGATGTAACTCGAAGTAATTTATAAAGTTTTCTTTTGTTACTATTGGAAAGTAGCGTATTTCATTAAAAATATTTAATATGAGATTACATATAAGATTGCATAAAATGAAAAAAATCTTTTCTGCTTACGATTAGCCATTTAAATAAAGTTCAATCTGTTAAATTAATCTCTCTAATTCAAAAAACATTATAAACAAAACAACTATACTATAATCCTAATGGAAGAAAAAACCAAAATAAACATCACATTCGAAACACTCTATAATCTCTTATTAAAAGAGAAAAAATCTGGAGAGCTCCAAGAGATAGACTCAAGCTTTTTTGAGGACCTCTTAGGATATCTTAAAGAAAAGCAAAAATCTCTAACACAATTCAAAACTGACGACCTAATATTCTCAGTTGAAAGGCAAAAAAAGCTAAAAGAGATAACAAACATAAAAAACCTTGTAAAAGACATACTTGAAAAAAGAGCGCAAAAAATAACAGACCTAGCATTTCTATCTGTTAGAACAGGCCAAAAGGGTACAGACCTAAGGCTTATGCTTTCCGAAGAAAAAGTACTATATAACGCATTAGAAGAATTTTACTCAAGCTATAAAAGAGCAGTTTTAGATAAGCTTTTTGTATTTGAAAAGCCTGACATCTCGATATTAGAATCTAAAAAAGAAGAGCCAACAAAAACCGAATGCAAAAAAGGGCTTTTGCTAGTAAGATTTAAGCTTCCCGTTCCTCAGTTCGTAGATAACTCTGGAGAAATGATAGGCCCTTTCAGAGAAGATGACATTGCCTCATTACCCTGTGATATCGCAGAAATTCTAATTGAAAAACAAAGGGCTGAACAAATCCAAGAAGAATAAAAATGAACAATTCAATAGAAATCCTTAATCAAAAAATAAGCCCTAATCTTTTTGAAATATTGAAAAGCCAAGGAATAACAAACCTAAGGCCCGCTCAGTTAAAAGCCATAAACGCTGGGCTTTTAGAAGGGACAAACCTATTAATCTGCACGCCAACCGCTTCAGGAAAGACACTCATTGCAGAGCTTGCAATGCTTGAAAAAATACTTAAATCAAACCAAAAGGCAGTATATGTTCTTCCACTAAAAGCCCTTGCAAACGAAAAATTCAAAGACTTCAAAAAAAAATATGAAAAAATAATAAAAATCGCCCAATCAACCGGAGACTTTGACTCAAACGATTCAATCCTTGCAACATATGACTTAATCCTTTTAACACCTGAAAAACTTGATTCACTTCTTCGGCATAAAACTCCTTGGATAACTGATGTAGGAGTATTTGTAATCGATGAAATACACCTACTAAACGATGTATCAAGGGGTCCAACAACTGAAGTAGTAATAACCCTTCTAAAAGATATCTGCCCAACTGCGCAATTCATATCCCTTTCAGCAACAATCGGAAACCCAGAAGAGCTATCAGCATGGCTTAACGCAACGCTCATAATAGATGAGTTTAGGCCTGTTGAACTAAAACAGGGCATACTTTATCAAAATAAGCTAGAGTTCTTTAAATAAATTTATGTAGTGAAATCCTTTTAGTAGTATACCTTCATTTTCAGAGCAAAATCAAAAGAGACAGATTAACGCAACGATTGACCTTAACTATTCGCAAGATAACGTGGCATTTATTTCGAGGTTTTTCATTGATAGAAAAGGATATCTCGTGTTTCAACACGAGGACTCAGTACGCTTTTTTGTAATCAACAACCTCGCCGAATTTAGCGCATGCTTTTATATTACCAACATACCTCGCCATTTAGGGCGAGGTTGTTGATTTAACACAATCACAGATAAATTTATATCACTAATGAGATTTCTTTATTCTATGACAAAAAAAATCATAATATATCCTGCTGCTACATTATTTAATGGCAGAGAAACGCATTTCAATTCTCAATTAGTTGAAGGATTAGAAGGACTTGGTTACAAAGCAAATTTTCCTCAAAGAGATGGTTTTGAATTTGGAAATTTAACAAAAGCTCTTTTAGGAAAACTTCAACAAGATCAAATCAACTCTGCATTTCAGAATATAATTTATCTTCTTGATATGGGCATTTTTATTCCAAGAAGTGATGTCGTTGTTGTAAACTTCGATGAACCTATTGATGAAGGAGTAGTAGTTGAGGCTTCTTATGCAAAATTATTTGGAAAATATGTTATTGGATTTAGAACTGATGTAAAACGTCCTTTTCCTACAGATAATATCGGTGGTATGCATACTTTTCCTGCATACCAAACCCATCAAATAATTTTACATTATATGCCTTCTGGTGATAAACAAGAAAGAGATAAACAAATGAATTCTCTTGTTCACAGAATTGATAACGCCATTAAAACCAATGGAATTATTCATAAAAATACAATGCCAGAATATGCAATAAAAAATCCTAATATTAAACCAATTTTAGAAGGTGCAGATTTATTATTTTCTGGCATCACTGACATTCATTCAAAAAAAGGTCTTGAGGAAATTGCATCAAGATATATTACTAATCAAGAAAGATTAAAAGAAATTGGACCTAACTCATCATAATAATCTTGTTCATTATCCTTGCCTATACTGGATTTTCAACCCTTTTAGATGTTTTCATTCATTGAAAAATCATTGCGCTAACCCTCAGTCAATTCATCATGAATTTAACAAATAGAATCAATTCAAAGTTCAATGTTACTTAATAAACCCCCACATATATTCACTCTGAAAAAACCCTCATAACTCAAATCCCACCAATTTTGCAATTCCTATTTCACTATTCAATTTTAAAAAAGCTTTTTATATATCCTTGCATTTTTATCCATTTATGAAGCTAAAAACAATATTTATTTTCATATCTCTAATAATTGTATTCTCCATTGCCTTTGCAATGCTTTTTTATTCAATCCATATCCAAAAACCAAACACGACAAGAATACAGGTATACACACAAGAAACATTTTATTATGAGCTTGAATACTACCTAACCCAAGCCGGCTTTTACAAACTTCATGGTTTTTTAGGAGAACCACCTGCAATAAATATACTCTTCTTGGACACAAATAAAACAATCTCAATAACAAACGCCAAAGAAACAATGGTGCTCTCAAACACCCCTTCAAAGACTCCAGACATTTCAGTATACACTTATTCAGACATAGTCTACTCGTTTAGAGCTTGCGAAAGCACTCAGGACATAAAAAATACAATAAAAAGCTATATTAAAACCAACAAAACAGTATACTACATCGAAAGACCTTGGTACATATTAGCCCTCAAAGGATACCCTTCCATTAACTACCTTGCAAAATAAAATCCATAATCAACAGACCTAACTAACCAAAAATAGATTCAACAACTTTTTCAGGATTAAATTTCTCCAAATCCTTATAATTTTGTCCCTTTCCCAAAAATAAAATTGGTTTTTTAATAACATGGCTTATAGAAATTGCAGTTCCTCCCTTCTCATCAATATCTGCCTTAGTCAAAATAATTGCATCTAATCCTATTGCATCATTAAACTTCTCAGCCTGCTCAATACAATCATTTCCTGTGATGCTCTCGCCAACAAAAATCTTTAAATCAGGCTTTGTAACCCTTGAAAGCTTTTTAAGCTCATCCATTAAATTAGAATTTGAATGAAGCCTTCCTGCAGAATCGATTAAAACCACATCGACCCCCTTAGACTCTGCATGCCTTATCGCATCAAAAGCAACTGCCGAAGAATCAGAGCCATAATCATGCTTAATCATCTTAATAGAAAGATTATTCGCATGCTCCTCAAGCTGTTGAATTGCAGCAGCCCTAAAAGTATCACTTGCAGCAATAACACAACCTAGCCCACTATCTTTTAACATACTTCCAACCTTTGCAAGAGTTGTAGTCTTGCCACTTCCATTAATACCAACAAACAAAATCACAAAAGGTCTTTTCTTAGAATCCAAAATCCTTTTAACCAAATCAAATGGCTCAAGCAAAACCGAATAAATAGAATCCCTAAGTCCTTCAAAAATAATACTCTTTATATCTGATCTTGACACCTCTTTATCAAGTAGCCTAACCTTTAAATCTTCCTTTATCTTATCAATAACAAGATATGCAACATTATTCTCAAGAAGAGTTAATTCAATCTCCCAAAAAATCTCATCAAATTTAGTCTCATTAATCTTAGTAGTAGAAATCTTTTGGAAAAGTTTGCCAAAAAATCCTTTCTTTTTTTCCTTTCCCAATTCTTCAGGCTTATCATCTGATTTTTTAATATCAATATCTTTCTCATCTTCCTTAATAATAACTTCATCATTTAAATCTTTAACATCCAAAACATTATCAGTACTATCTTCCTCAATCTCAGTTTCATCCTGTTTTACATTACTCTCATAAGAATCTTTATCTTTTAAAAGGTCATCAAAAGACTGTGGTTGAATCGCTATTTCTTGTGGGTTTTTAGAATCCAAAACTACTTTCTCAAAAGAATCTGTATCCAAACCCCCCTCATCACTAACCTTCTTTGTTATCTTATCAATTGCCCCTTTTAGCTTCTTTTTGAAAAACTCAAACATTTAAAACCACCACAAAACTCCTTTTACTCTTGATTATCAAGCTCACTTTTCAACTCTTCAATCCTTATCGCACTTTGGTTAATTGCAATCTTAACATTTGAAGCATACTCCAAAAGTTCCTGTCTTTTAGCCTCTAAAAGTTTTATAGTCTCGCTTGGTCTTTTAACAACAATACTCTTAGCACCAACATTTAAAAAAAGTTTATTGCCCTTACAAATATCTGCTTTAACATAAATTCCTGGTGCCAAAGACACAAGACTTTGTGACCTTTCCTCATCTTTAAGCTCATCAAATGCCTTAACTGCCTCAATTGAAACCAAAGTATCCTGTATTTGGTTATGAACATTATTATATTCATTTTGAAGTCCCATAACTTGATTAATAAGCTCTGCGTACTCTTGGCGTTTCAAATCCAAATCTCTTTCAATTCCTTTCATTTTAACACAATTCTCCTAAAATAAACTTCCAAAAAAAACCTTGAAGCATAAACGCCCTAAGTGCCTTGCAGATAGTTAAAGGTTTCTCCTTACTTGAATTTCTCTTTGTTAATCGTTTAGTGAGCCCCTCTCTTCTTACTCTGACCCAAAAGATCAAAGTATGCAAATGAACGAGGATTTCATGAAATCAAAATCATTCACTATTCAAAAACTCATCAACATCCATAATCTCTACACCACTTGACAAATCGCCAATGATAAATCCATAATCATTCATAACAAGTCCACTACTCACATAAGCTTGTCCAAAATTAATAGTCCCTCTTATTGCTTGAATACCCAAAACATTCTTAACACTCTCAAGATCTTTATCATCCATATTATTATGAACAATCCCTTTACTATTATTAATTACAAGCCCTGACCCAATAGTAAGGCTTTCTGAAACATCCAAAGATATAGACTTAAGCGCAAATACAGACTCTATCGCATCAATCTCACTTTTAGAAAACTGACTACTTAAAACAATCCCCTTATCATTAGCCTTTACAAGATTTCCCAAAGCAGTCTTTTCACTTTCTAAAACATAAAGTCTGACTCCATTTTCCTTGCAAATCTTTTCAATATCTCTTATTTCTGATTCAAAAGCAATCTCTGGTACCATCAACACGCTTGAATTTCCTGAACAAAAAACCCCTAAAAGCTCTGTTCCTGCAATACTTACCTTATACGCTTTAACGCCCAAAGTATCTTCAATCTGCTTTAAATCGTTATCCCTTATAGTTTTTGGTACCAAACAAAACTTTGTTGAGGCAAAAACGTACAATCCTATATTTGGGTTTTTCCCAAAGCCAATCTTTAAAATCTTCATAAACGTTATGGATAAATAAGCCATTTAAATAAATTTCTAACTTATAAGCAAAAAAAGCCTTCTTTAAAATATATTTGGTAACACCTAATAATTTAAAAAAGGAAAAAGCAAAAAAACAATCAACTCAAGGAAAAAAAAAGGTGTTTTTTTGGTTGACCACGACGATTACTTTTCAGACATATTTTTTTGGTGTGAAAAAGACTGTTTAGATGATAATAACTCAAGACAGTCTTGTATTGAAAAAGTTCTAAATTCTCCACCACCTAGTATTTCTCACTTTGATAAAGAAGAAAGGAAAAAAATAGTAAATTCATTATATTCTCCTAAAAATATATCTTTATACGGAGGCTACTTTGAAGAAGGGCTTAATGAAACCCATTTAGTTTTAGGAAATGAGCTTTCAAAAAAAGCCAAAGATGACATAAAAAAATTAAATGACTTATGTAACATCTGCTGTGAGCAACTTAAAACTCATTCGCTAAAAAACTTAAGCTCTCAAAAAGCTCAGGGAATAATTGAATCTTGCATAATAACTAACTACTCAAATCTAGCACATGAAAGAATAAGCTATCTTTCAGAATACATACTTAAAAGATTCTTATTAGATTAAAAAATTTCTCTAAATACATATTTTCCTTTATTCAAAATAATAGCGCAAAGCCATTTGGGCACTTTATCGGTATTTCTTAAACGTTTATTAAGCCCTTTATATGGAATTAAAATAGAAACTCTTTTAATTGCGTATATTTACTCCCATAATAGCGGTTTTTATTGCTTATGCTCCATATAAATTTTCTTCTTTAAAAAAGCTCTTTTGCTCGAATAGAAAATTTGTAAAAAAGCGGACCCGCGGGGATTCGAACCCCGGACCTACAGCTTAGGAGGCTGTCGCCCTATCCAAACTAGGCTACGGGTCCATATGATTAAAAAAAAACATACTAATCAGCTACTGCCACCACCACTATCATTTATATATTCTTATTAATTGTTATTCAAATGAAAAACCTCGGCATAAATGCCGAGGTATCTCGTGAATAGTCGAGGTTTTTCGTCCATGAAGCCGTCTATTCTTACTTTGGCTTGAAAAATCAACAACCTCACCCTAAAGAGCGAGGTATGTTGGTAATATAAAAGCATGCGCTGCATTCAGCGAGGTTGTTGATTACAAAAAAGCGTACCGAGTCCTCGTGTTGAAACACGAGGTATGCTTTTCTATTGACCAAAGTATGCGAATGAACTGGATTTCATGAAATCAATTTTATCTAGTAGTAATTTTATCTAGTAGTCTTACCAATTGGTTTTTATTTTTGATTTATTAATTTATTGATAAGATATTCATTTAATAACATTTGAAAATATGTATCGAAGATATGTATCCTTGCTTAGATATGAAAAAACAACATATATTCTAAACATGCCAAAAGACTCTTCATTATTCATAAAAATGAAAAACTTTTAAGCATAAATGCACTGCGGACCTCACCGATACTCTAGCTTAAGCCTTTGGTAAATTCCTATCTTCAAACTTTCGGCTTTAAGACAAAAGTATGCGAATGACGGATTCACGAAATCAAGAAACAATCGAGTACACTAAATATAAAAAAATAAAAAATAACTTTTTATTATCTTCACTGAGTCTCAACAAAGCTTTCTTCAGACAAAGGCTTAAGCCCTTTTCTGCTTCTGATCTGTTCTCTTATCTTATCCTGGAACTCATAAGGTAGGACCTCAAAAGCCTGATCAACAAGTGAGAATGACCCTCTTCCACCAGTAGCTGATCTCAATTCACTTGAAAGCCCAAACATCTCAGCAACAGGAAGCTTTCCTATTATCGTTGCATGAACCCCTTCTTGTACCATATCCAAAAGCTGTCCTCTCTTATTTGCAATAAGTTTAGAAACCTCTCCAACATATTGATCAGGAGCTTCAAATCTTAAAATCTGGAGTGGCTCTAAAAGCATTGGACCTGCAGTCATAATCGCTCCTCTAATACCCTCTCTAACAGCAGGATATAGCTGGGCTGGTCCTCTGTGGATAGAATCCTCGTGAAGCTTTGCATCAAGTAAAGTAACCTTAACTCCATACGCAGGTTCCCTAGCAAGAGGGCTTGCATTCATAACATCCTCAAACATATCCATTACCATCTCTATAATCTCTCCAATGTGAACAATACCTCTTGTTCCATCAACCAAAAGATTTCCCTTAAAAACATCCCTTACCTTTCTTGCTTCCTTTGCATCCATTCCTGCTTTCTCTAAAGCACCCCAAAGAGTATCTTCTTTCTTCTTAACCCTCATATCAGTAATCTCACCAAGCTTAATTAACTCCAAAATCTTAGGTTCTAAAGGTTCAACAACAAAATATAGCTTGTTGTGCTTATTTGGTGACTTTCCCTCAAACTCCTGTGATTTTTTTGTAATAGTTTCTCTATAAACAACGATTGGTGGTGAAGTCTTAACATTGAGATTTTTCTCTTTGATAATCCTATTCTCAATAATCTCTAAATGAAGCTCTCCCATCCCTGACATCAAATACTCTCCAGTTTCTTCATTAATAACAATTGCAATAGAAGGATCTTCCTTTTGCACCTGTCTTAAAACCTCCACAAGCTTTGGAAGGTCAGCTGGGCTTTTCGCTTCAATTGCCTTAGTAATCACTGGATCAAAAATATGTTTAATCTGCTCAAAAGGTTCAAGTTCTGGATCTGTTGTAATAGTATCCCCTGCATAGGTCTTTACACCTCCTATACCAATAATATTACCACACTCAACCTCTTCAATAATATCCTTTTTGGCACCCTTGTAAATATAGATCTGTTGAAGCCTTGATTGCTCTTTTCTTCCTGCAATATATATCGTTTCACCTTTCTTTGCAGTTCCTGAAAAAATCCTTCCAGTACAAATCTCTCCTGCATTAGGATCAATAACAATCTTAGTAATCACCATTGCAAAAGCTCCCTTAGGGTCGCAGTTTTTTAAAGCCTGTCCTTGCGGGGTATCCAAATCTCCATGCCATATTTTAGGAATCCTATAACCTTGTGCTTCCTTTGGATTAGGCAAATGCTTAACAACAGAATTCAAAACAACCTTATGTAATGGAGCGCTTTTTGCAAGCTTTTTAGACGCTTCAGTTTCGTTTTCCTCATATGCTGAAATAATATCCTTAAAAGACATCCCTGTGTTCTTCATATATGGAAGCGAAAGTGCCCAATTATGAAACGCAGATCCAAAACAAACTGACCCATCCTCAACCTTAACAACCCACTGGTCCTTAAATTCCTCAGGGCAAATAGACCTGATAAACTTATTTACCTCTGCAATAACCCTAACAAATCTCTCCTGCATTTTCTCAGGAGTCAATTTAAGTTCCTTTATAAGCCTATCAACCTTATTGATAAAAAGTATTGGTTTAACCTTCTCTCTTAAAGACTGTCTTAAAACAGTCTCAGTCTGAGGCATAATCCCTTCAACTGCGCAAACCAAAACAATGCTTCCATCAACAGCTCTCATTGCCCTTGTTACATTACCCCCAAAATCCACATGCCCTGGGGTATCAATTAGATTAATCAAAAAATCCTTCTCATTTACCTTATGAATCATAGAAACTGCTGCAGAATCAATAGTAATTCCTCTTTCCTTTTCATCATCATGAAAATCAAGTGCGCAAACCTTTCCAGCAAGCTCTTCTGACATCATTCCAGCGCCTGCTAAAAGATTATCTGAAAAAGTAGTCTTTCCATGATCAATATGAGCACATATTGCAATATTTCTAATATTTGTGGGTTCCCTTGCAAGTTTTGTAACCTTATCTGATAATTTTTCTGCCATATTTAACATCCTCTTTATAATATTTGTTCATAAATGCTATTGTATTTGTGGACTTGTTCAGGAGCAAACCATAGTGCAATCTCTCTTTCTGCATCCTTAGAATTTGAAGATGCATGAATAAGATTCTTAACAGCAATGTGCTTCGCATCCGCATAACTATAAGAGATATGCCCAAAATCTCCACGAATTGTCCCAGGTTGAGCACTCTTTGGCTCAGTTGAACCAACAATCTTTCTTACAACCTCAATGCATTCAATACCCTCAAGTACCATAGCAACAACCGGACCTTCAGTAATGAATTGCTCAAGGCCAACATAAAATTCCTTTTTAACATGCTCCTGATAGTGCTCTTTAGCCATATTTGGAGATACCCAAATCATCTTAAGTCCTGTAATCTTTAAGCCAGCATTTTCAAATCTAGTAATTATATTTCCAACTATAGCTCTTTTCACTCCATCAGGTTTAATTAATACAAGTGTCCTTTCTAGTGCCATTAAAATTCACCTCTATTTCTTCAATTTTGCCTTTGCTTCATCAGACTTAGAAACCCACTTTTGTTCCCTTGCCTTTCTTTTAAGCTTAAGCATATTCTTTTGGCATTTTAACGTGCAAAACCTATAAGTTTTACCACTTTTAAGAACATAAATCTTACCTGTTCCAGGAGTAATAGTCTTTTCACAGAATGTACATTTCATCTCAAATCACCTATTTTCTCCTCTGGTTAAGTGGCCTTGCTTCAATCTCAGTTTCTCTAAGCATCAATATATCTCCTATCTGAACTGGCCCTACAACATTTCTTCTAATAATCTTATTTTGGTCATATCCAGCTAAAATCTTGCATCTTACCTGAATAACGTCTCCTCTTACCCCTGTTCTTCCAATAACCTCCTCAACCCTTGCAGGAAACCCTTGGGTAAAATTAACCCCTGAACCCCCTACGCTTTGGGATTTTTGTGAAGGTCCTTGTCCTTTATCATTTCTCGGATTAGCCATTTTTACACCCTTTACTCTGATTTAGGCTCTTCTTTTGGAGCACTATTTTCTTCCTTCTCTTCAGTTTTTTTCTCTTCTTTTTTAGGTTCTTCTTTTGGCTCAAGACTATCTTTTATGAATTTGAGAACCGATTTTGCTTCTCCCTCATTAACAATTGCTACTGCTGCAGTAGCAACAGGTATCCCTGTTGAAGCACCGAGTTCTTCTCTACTTGGAACCTCAACACAAAGAATTCCTTTCTCCTTACAAAGCATTGGAATATGCATTATCACTTCTTTAGGGCTTGTGTTCGCTGCATAAACAACCATCTTTGCAACTCCTCTTTCAATTGCCTTTGTAGCCTCGTTAGTGCCTTTCTTAATCTTACCAGTACTTCTTGCTATTTCAATAGCCTCATATGCCTTTTCGACAACTTCTTTTGGTATTTCAGCCATAATTTACACCTTTCATTATTTTTACAATCCTAAATATTGCCAACAAGATACCCTAAAAAAAATCACAGTATTGCCAAAGAAAGATCTAAGCCTCGCTCCGGCAAGTGCCATCAACACTCATTGGCTGATATCTGGGAATCCCGATTTATTTATAAATATTTGTTTTTGAAAAACATTCACATTTCCTAATAATAAAAAGCACAATATGACCATTCAAAATCCTTTTTGCATTCCTCTAAAAGAGGGATTTGTTCTTCATCAATCTCTAATTGGTTCGAGAAAACCTTTTTTTATCAAAACATTCTCAATTGCAGGAAGCCTTGTCCAAAGCCTATAAAATCCAACGACATAATCAGGCCTTATGTTTGAATCGCTTTCAAAAATCAACTTACTTAATTCATCCAAAACCTTCCGGGCTTTTTTGCATTAATTCATGAAAAATATCTATCAACCAAACTATATAAAGTTATTTGTAAGATTATAAGACAATAAATTTAAAAATATTATAGTACTCCCTATAAAATTATTAACTCCTATGGTAAATTCAAATGAAATATAATACTAAGATAGAGGATATAGGACGAAATACCCTAAAGGCACTTTATTCCGTTTACACCCAAGACCAAGTCAACAACTTTCTTGAAGAGTGCACTCAAGAAGAATTCATAAAACTGCATGGAGAGCTTAAGGGAATCGAAGACCAACTTAAAATTGCCTTAAAGTCTTCAAGACAAAAAAGATTTGCCGAAGTATTTGGTGGACTTGCTTTAGGAGCCATAGGAGTTTATTTCTTTCACAACACTTCTACAACTTACTCTTACATGAGTTCTTTAATTACAAACCCTGGGGCTCATGCTCCTGAGGAGTATTCATTTTGGGTTGTCAATGCAATGGGTATGTCACTTATTCTAGGAATTGCCTGCGTGGGGCTAGGGATTTTTGTTACTCAATTCGCCCTTTTTGATGATTCAAAAAAGCAGACTATCAAAGAAGTAGTACTCCCACAGATTTGTAACCTTGAAGATACAGTTAAGAAATATTCTAAATATTAATATTCTTACTATTATTGCTCATCTTCAATTGCACATTTGTAATTGTGTAAAATAGTTCTTATGTTGTAAAATAGTTCTTATGAAATGATTGTTGTATCCCACGTTTGACAGTTTGCTAATTATTTCATCAAGAATATTCAATTGTCAGTTGCTCTAATTTCTTAAAAAAATCATTATTTTTTTATGTTTTTGTCTCATTTTGGAGGCAAATTAGCTCATTTATGGGACCAAAATTAGAATAAATCACTCTTTTTTTCATCGATTTCATAAAATTCTTCTCAGTCGCACACTTTGGTCAATAGTAAAGCATATCTCGTGTTTCAACAAGAGGACTCAGTACGCTTTTTTGTAATCAACAACCTCGCGTTAATACAGCGTATGCTTTTACATTACCAACAGGCCTCGCCATTCAGGGTGAGGTTGATTTATGGTGTTTGTTCTTAGTTTTGTTTGTTTTGTCATAAATCCAAACAAACTAAGAACACTTTAATATTTAACTGTCAAAGTTGGGTAAAAACAACTTTTTTAATACAAATCTATTTATTATTTACATTTCACTATTAAAATATGACTCAAAATAAGATATCCTATATAACCAATTTGCTTGAACAGAAAATACAACAATTTGGAGCAGGGGACTTTTTCGCAGATCGAGAGGATGAATTTGCTAAATATCATATTTGCTTAAATTTTTTCAATAAAAAATACAATCAAATCGATATTGGCGGAACTATATCTCCTAAAGATGATTATCCATATAGTGAAATTCATGGATGGGTGGGTGATGAGATATACTCTAATCGATTTGTAAAAGCTAATAAAGATACTTCTGACCCAAACAATCTTCTAATCTTAGACAAATTGCTGTCCCAAGAACTTCCTAGTGATATTGTTAAATATGATCGTTATGGGACTTGGTTTCATTGTCCTAACGGAGTAATTCCTCAGTCTAATTGTCAAGAACGTCTTAAGAAAATTGTAGCACAATTTGTAATTGATATTTTAAAGTCTGAAACACTAGATGAATTTTTATCAAAAGGATACTCTGTTATGCCTCGTTCAATTAAAAAATAAATATGTTCACTCAACGAATAACAATAACACCGAAAAAGTTGCGAGAGATAAAAAATATATATGTAAATTATTCTTTGATATTCTTAAAAGAATCATTGTTTTGAAAGAATGGTCCGATTTTTAATGGGACGCAGGTTGTTTTAATACAAAAAAGTAGTCACTAATAAACTAAAAGCAAAAATGCTTAAAAATACCCTTAAATATAACTTAACTCCCTTAATTTGCTATTAGTAGTTGATTATATACAAAAATTTATAAAAATCAAAAGGTGATAAAATGATAAGAGAATATCCTGTTGACAAAGTGTCAAGCGCACCCAGTAGTGGTAGCGATTTTTACAACTTTCTACTGAAATACGTTGAAATACCTGCTTCAGCAAGTCATGATATATGGTATCGAGGGTTAGAAGAACAACAAAAACATCCAGAGTCCTATGCATTTAGAGGAGATATACCAACTGGAAAAACTATTGAACTTGTTTCTTTAGGAGGCAAACCCCTCGAAGAGGTATTATCTAATAGTGGAAACGGTTTAACTAATGGAGCCCGAAAGTACACTTTCAATGGCTCAGAATTATACGTCCTAGTTGGGGACCTGTCTGAGGAATCCAAAAAAGAGTTAGGAATTCCAGATACTGCTAGAGAAAAAGATAAAGTTTTCAATTCAAATTTCAAAAAATATGAAGATCTTCCTGAAATTACAAAAATGAGTAACGAACTAGCTGCGTTGTCCGTTCCGAAGTCTATCAGCAGTTATCTAGCAGGAGTAAATGGAAAGGTAAATTATTCAGAAAGGGATGTTTTGAATCTTTTAGAGTCGGCATTCAATGATTTAAGTGGTCCTGAGATGATGCATTTTCTACATGGCAATCATCTTGCTTGGGCAGCTTTAGAATACGTTAAGGGAAACGGCAACATAAACGGTGATATCTCGACTGAATTCCACAAACAAAATACTGAAGATTTCTATCTCAAGGATTTAGGAACTATCTTACCATCATTGTTTTTTGCGCTGGCAAGTTTGGGAAAAGATCCTATGGATTACTACAACAAGCTGGACGTTGAGATATGGGGCGCAAAAGATGTTGCGGAGTACATGAGACAGTACATGCCCAAAAAATAGCTTTTTTTATTTTATCTTTAAGTTTATTTTATCTTTAAATGTACATCTTCAGTTCTGTAAAATAGTTTCTTATAAAAATTTATGTTTGCCGTACTTGTTTTCTTTTAGCGAAATTATTTAAATAAGAATTAGCTTTTTGGAATTATGGATAAAGAATTTGTGATCTTGGAAACCAAATCTTGGAAAGCCATTCTTATTAATGAACAAGCATATTTGGGAAGATGTGTAGTTCTCCTTAAAAGAGATTGCGCTAACTTATCTAGTCTTACTTCTGAAGAATGGCAAGATTTTCATGAAAACATTGTAAAAATACTTGAGTCTGCTCTTAAGAATGCATTCGGAGCTACAATGTTTAACTGGAGCTGTCTTATGAATAATGCATACCAAGAAGAAAATCCAAAGCCTTATGTTCATTTCCACTTTAGACCAAGATACAAGAATCGTGTTATCTTCAAAGGAGAAGAGTTTTTAGATAGCGAATTTGGCTATCACTACAATTCAAAAAGAAAACATATAGTATCAACTAAAACACTTAAAGAAATCTTTGAAGAGATTAAAAAATGTTTAAACAAATAATTAGCCTAAAATGAAATCTTGAACACTTCAACATAGCAAACCACAAAAGAAAGTTTTCGTTCTATTTTCATTTAATTTCATTTCTTACTATCAGGTGCAAACTTCTGTTCATAATCAAATCTAGTAGTTCTTTTTTCTTTATAATCTCTAAAAAACTTTTTAATAAACTCAATAAGCCTCATTCTCTCCCCTCCAAAAGACTAATTCCCGTCATATCCTTAGGAATCTCAACTCCTATCAAATCAAGAATAGTGGGCGCAATATCACAAAGACCACCATTAATAAGCCTTTTGCCCATAAGTTTTTTATCCTTAGAAACTAAATGATAATAAACAGGATTTAGAGTATGCGATGTGATAACCTCTTTTAATTTATCATCAATCATCTCTTCAGCATTCCCATGATCGGCTCCAACAAGACAACAACCATTCTTATCTAAAATCGCATCGCACACCTTTCTCACACACTCATCTACAACCTCACAAGCCATTACCGCTGCATTGAATACTCCGGTGTGCCCAACCATATCAGGATTTGCAAAATTTATAATATAAACATCAAATTCATTTCTCTTAATTGAAGCCAGTATCTCATCACAAACCAAATAAGCACTCATCTCAGGTTTCAAATCATAAGTAGTAACTTTAGGACTTGCAATCAGTCTATGAGATTCAAGAGTACTTATAACATCTGATTGTCCGTTAAAAAAGAAAGTAACATGAGCATACTTTTCAGTCTCTGCAATTCTTAATTGTCTTAAGCCGTTTTTAGAAATAACCTGACCTAAAAGATTATTCATTGAAATAGGCTCAAAAGCAACAGGGGCTTTTAGCGTATCATAATATTTCGTAAAACATGCATAGTAAAGTCCTTTACGCATAGTTCTTGGAAACTCGTTAAATTCCCTTTCCATAAATACTGTAGTAAGTTCTCTTGCCCTATCATACCTATAATTATAAAAAATCACACTATCCTTATCCTTAATGCCCTCAAACCCATTAACAATCCTTGGCATAATAAACTCATCTGTCTCACCTTTAGAATAAGCATCCTTAATTGCCTTACATGCGTTTGGAAAAGCAGGCGCCTCACAATCCACAAGCCCTTTATAAGCCAAAACAATTCGCTCCCAGCGATTATCCCTATCCATTGCATAAAATCTGCCACAAATCATTCCAATCTTGCCAATCCCAATCTCTTTAATCTTTAATTCAAGCCTCTTTAAAAAAGAAAGAGCAGATTTTGGCGCAGTATCTCTGCCGTCAGTGAAAATATGGATTATCACATCTCTAAAATTTTCTTTTTTTGCAAAATCCAAAAGCGCAAAAAGATGATCTATATGGGCATGCACTCCTTGGTCTTGCAAAAGCCCCATCAAATGAACCTTTGCATTATTTTTCTTAGCATTTCCAAAAGCTCCTTTAATAACCTCATTATCAAAAAAACTTCTATTTTCAATTGCACTATTAATTCGTTGAAGCGATTGATAATGAATCCTTCCAGCACCAATCGTAATGTGCCCAACCTCACTATTTCCCTGATATCCCTTAGGAAGTCCCACAGCAAACCCTGATGTTTGAACAATAGAAGTTGGACATTTCTCAAATAGATAATCAGCAAAAGGCGTACTAGCATGAAAAATTGCGTTACCTTCTTTTCTCCTACTAATCCCCCATCCATCCCTAATAATAAGGGCAAAAGGAAGATTTCTAAAAACCGTTTTCGCCTTCTCGCTCAAAAAAACCTACCTCACCAAACCATTCTTAACCCTATCACACATAACCTCTTCATCTTCAGCTTTTAAAACTTTTCCATTATAAAATGCCTTTCCACCCTTAACCACGATTTTGTAATTTGAATAAAACTCATCAATAGTTAGTTCTTTTATAGGTTCGCCATTTGCATTTCCTCCAGTAATGACAATCTTAGTTCCAGGAGGGCTTTTATCTGTATACAAAATCCCATGAAAACCTTTTGAAATCTTCTCATCATCTTGCAAATCCTCAGAAGGTCCACCAGCTAAAAGCATCCCTTCACTTTCAAAGCCCCTTAAATTAGCATGTTTCAAATTATTAACAACTATAATCCTTTTACCTACAATCTCCTCAGGCGAATAGAACTTCTTAAGTCCTGCAACAAGCTGAATTTGTTTTTCCCCAACATCAACTTTCATAATCAAAAGCTTATCTGCATTAGGATGGCTTATCGCTTCTTTTACAATTCCAACCCTCAAATCAAGATCAGAGAAATCCCTTATAACATCAATCTCCTTTGCTCTACCCTCTGCCCTAATTTTCTTCTTTTCAATCACAATTTCCTTTTGTCTTCCTGAATATCTTCTTTTCAATTCATCAATCCTTTTATCATCAAGCTTTTCAAACAAAGCATTTGGCGTTCCAATTTCATGTCCATGCCTAATGGATAACTCAAAAAGATTATTCCAGTTTTGATATTCAATATTAAGCTGGGCAAAAATGTCCTTTGAAACCCCTGGCATAAAAGGTTCACATAAAACACCCAAATCCTTGATGACATTCAAAAGCACACAAACGCAAGCATCCGCTCTTTGCTTAGAATTTTGCCATGGTTTATTCTCCTGCATATATTGGTTAGCAAGCCTTGCAACCCCCATAACCCCTTTAAGTGCAGATTTAATCTCAATCAAATCCAAATCCCTTTCTAACTCTTTAACCTGCATTTTTATCTTATCCAAAAAAATCTCATCGGAACTCTCCAAAATCCCTTCAGGGCACACTGAACCATACTTGCTCTTAACAAAAGTCAAAACCCTATTTACAAGATTTCCTAAAGTAGCTACAAGCTCATTATTAACCTTCTCCATAAAATCTTGCCATATAAAAACCGTATCAGTTTTCTCAGGCCTGTTGATAATAAGATAGTATCTCCATACATCTGCCCTTAGCCCAATCTCTATTGCATCATCACCAAAAATTCCTCTCTTTTCAGATTTAGAAATCTTGCCATCCTCATAATTAAGATACTCATTAACAGAAATACTATCCAGCAAAACATATCCATCCCTTGCGCCCATTAAAATTGCAGGAAACAAAATAGTATGAAACGGAATATTGTCTTTTCCCATAAACTGAACAAGTCTAGTATCATCAGATTTCCACCAATCTCTCCACTCCTTTCTATTCTCTGCAGTAATCCCGATGTAACCAATCGGAGCATCAAACCATGAATAGAAAACCTTACCCTCAAATCCTTGCTTTGGAACAGGAATCCCCCACTTAAGGTCCCTTGTAATACACCTTTTTTTAAGCCCGCCTGATATCCAGCTATTTGTCATCGTAAGAGCATTAACACTCCACTTTGATTTTCTTTCATCAACGAATTTTTGTAACTCCAAAGAAAGTTTTGGAAGCTCCAAAAAAAGATGCTTGCTCTCCCTTAAAACAACTTGGACATTACATATCGAACATTTTACATCCCTTAAATCCTCAACATCCAAAAGCTTACCACAGCTCTCACATTGGTCTCCCCTTGCCTTTTCATAACCGCAAAACCCACAAGTGCCAATAACAAATCTATCCGCCAAAAACCTATCGCATCTCTCACAATAAAACTGGCTTATAGAATCCTCGCTAATATATCCATTATTATCAAGCCTTCCAAAAAGTTCTTTAGTTATTTCGTGGTTCTCTTTTGAAGAAGTTCTTCCAAAACAATCAGGTTCACAAAGAAAAAAATCATAAATCTTTTTATGAATCTTAAAATATTTATCAGTAATCTCCTTAGGACTAACTCCTTCTTCTATTGCCTTAATCTCCGTAGTTGTTCCATGTTCATCAGTTCCCAAAACACTAACTACATTCTCCCCTTTGCTTTTAAGATACCTTGCATAGCAATCAGCACTAATAACACAAACCATATTTCCAATATGAGGAATATTATTAACATACGGAAGAGCGCTTGTAACAATAATTCTTTTAAAATTATTATTAGCACGATTTTTTTCTTTCAGGATAACTTCTTTTCCATCCGATACTTCCTTTTTGCTTGAATTATTAAACTCTTTTTTATCCAACATCTCTCACCATCTCATTCAATTTAAATTCTAATAAAAAACACATGTAAAAAACACACCAAAATATAAATATTCTAAATCACAAAATCATAATGCTACCAAAAAACTTATCCCTGCAAAATACACTAAATAATTAAAGACCCAATCACTCAAGAGTCCAATAAACATATTTCAACCTCAAAGCCAAATGTAATCATTATATTTAAAATTATGCTCAAAATCTATTCAAGTCAAATCCTATTTTTGGTGCACTTAACAAATATTTAAAAATAAGCATTGCCCAAACAATAAGAAATTCAATAAAAAACCATCAAATATTTAGTCAAATGCCCAATTAAATATCTAGTTAAATATTTAGTTAAACACCTAATAAAAAATCCAATCAAAAACTAAACAGTAGATGTTTACATGAAAAAAATAAAAATAACCCCCAAAAAAGAGCACGATCAAAACTTCCTAATAAACACAAAAATAATCAAAGACATAATCAAAGCAATCAAAACCAACTCTCAATCTAAAAAAGCTCCTTATTTCAATTCAATACTAGAAATAGGTCCCGGTACTGGAGCCATAACAAAAGAGCTTGCTTTACTCTCAAAAGAAGTAGTCGCAGTTGAAATCGATAAAACACTTTCAATCGCATTATCTTCCCTTCCAAAAAATGTAACCATTGAATACAATGATGCATTAAAATACCTAAAAACTCTAAAATCAAAAATCCAAAACCAAAAATCCAAACCCCTAAGAAACTCATACTCTATTAAATCATCTTCAGGCTTATCTTATAATTCAACTTCAAAGTTTCCTCTCACCTTCTCATTTGACTTAGTATTCTCAAGTCTCCCTTACAAAATATGCGAGCCAACACTAAAAGCACTAAGCACAATGCCAGGATTTCAAATTGGCTTTTTTATAATCCCATTAGGATTTTACAAAAAAATAAAAAAAAGCATATATTTTGAATCATTTTTTAACATAACACACCTGTTAAATATCCCTAAAGAATCATTTAATCCCATTCCCAAATCTGACTCTTGCCTAATAAAACTAACAAAAAAAGCCTCCCTTAAAAGTAACTTATTATTATCCAAAAACATTAATTCCAAAAACTCAAACTCCAAAAACTTAGAATCCAAAACCTATCAAAACGATACCAGCATAAATTATATACTCCAAAAACTTCTTTCTCAGCGCACAAAAAAAGCCAAAAACGCCCTAAGAGATGCCATAATTGATTTATCAAATCTAAATAATCTAGAATATTCCACAAAAAAACAGGCTGAAAAGCTAATCATAGAAATAGGTTTATCCTCAAAAATCCTTAATACAAACGTATACTCCCTATCTTCAAAAGAGCTAGAAAACATAAAAGAAAAATTACTCCCCCTGCAAACAAAACAAAATCATCTATCCTGACACTCTACAAATCAATCTAAAAGATCCAAAAACAAATACCAAAATATAATAAAATCATTTATCAGAAATATCAACTTCTCCTCTCAGCGCTTGTCCAGGCATACCTTTTTCAAAAATTGCCCTGACAAAGCCCTTAGAACCATGAACTGCAGAAATTTTACCTGCAATTTTTTTATCCTTTTGCCCTGAAGTTTTCCAAACCAAACTCCTTCCCACAAGCTTTTCAGCAGAATCCTTATCCTCAATACCTGCCACTTTAACAATCATCTGATTCTCACTAGTTCTGTGCTTGCTTCTTCTAAAACTTGAGATTATCCCTTTCATAAAAAACACCTACTCAAAAATCATAATACTTACAAAAAATAAATTCATAAACCAAACGCTTATGCTTATCTAAAACGGAGAACCAATCTTATTTAAAAACGTTTCTAAAATAAAAACTGCCTTGAAAATGCCCTTTGTTCATATCTACCTGTAATCATTAACTTCTCTCCATTAACTACTTCATAAATTATTTAGATAATGTGCACCCAAGAAAAGCTTATAAACTTTTGATACCTGCAAAAAATCCCATGAATCCTCCCATTTTTTTAAATAAACATAAAAACAATCCTGATTCTTCTAACAAATCTAGTTACACCTCAAACGAAAATCAAAAAAATGATTGGCATAAAACAATCTCAACAAAAAATTCAGATCTTCCAAATCTGCCCCTCTCAAAAATATCCTTCATTACTAAAAAGATAAATGAAAATTACATATATCTATTGTTCATTTATTTAATTTTATTCCTCTCATTCTATTTAGTTTTTAGAGCCAAAAACTTCACAACATTCCAAACAACAATCACACTATCTCTATCAATCGCATTGTTTTTTTACCTAATACTTAAAAAAAATAATCCTCTCCTTAAAAAATTGCCTCAATTAACAGGCTTAATCCTTGGAGGACTTGTATTTCTATCTATATTTAACATCACAATTATAAACCCTTCCTACGATGACTGGCTATTATTGGAAGACGTAGGTAGTGGTGACACAAAATTTCACTACTACGGTTGGCTTGCATACAGACAAGAAGGATTACAGTTTCCAATTGGAAAAATAGTATCAATTGGATACCCCCAAACAAGCGTAGTATTCACAGATTCAATCCCCCTACTTGCCATCATTTTAAAACCTTTCAATAAAATACTACCAACTCCATTCCAATACTTTGGCATTTGGATTCTAATATGTTACATGCTAATGGGGCATTTCTCATTTAAACTATTAGCACTATATTCTCAAAAAATATATTATTTAATACCTTCATCCCTTTTTTTCATACTAAGTCCTATTATGACCCAAAGATTTATTTGTAGTCATATCGCTTTAATGGCACATTTTTTAATAATAGCATCCTTTTATCTTTTTTTAAAAAAGAAAGAAAAAAAAGACCTTTTAAAATGGTTCTTGTTACTTTCTTCATCATTATTAACTCACCTATATCTATACGCCCTGATTTTTTTCATATTCCTATTTTACTCAATTACGATCATAAAAAAAAATAATCTCTTCAAAATATTATGTTATTTAGTCCTAATATCAATATGTCAATTCTTTTTAATTTATATCTCCGGATATTTCATAGGAACAACAAACTCAGGGATAGCTTCAGGAGGTAATGAATTTGGTCTTTGTAGTAGTAATCTAAACTCTTTAATAAATCCACTAAACTATTCAAGAGTATTAAAATCGATGATGTTGCCAATTAAAACCCCAGATATTTATGTTTTTAACTACTTAGGGTTAGGAATAATCGTAGGGCTTTTAATCGCAATAACCCTCTCTTTTTTCACAAGAACATTTAAAAGACTCTTTTTCAAAAATTTTTGGTTAATATTTTCATCATTAATATTAGGCTTCTTTTCCTTATCAAACAAAATAAGGTTAAATAGAAATATATTATTTGAATATAACATTCCTAACTTTTTTACATTCTTAACACAATTTGTTGCAACGGCCAGATTCCTATGGCCTTTATACTATTTAGTATTTCTTTTTATCTTCATAACATTTGCAAAATTGAAAAAAAATTCATTATTCGCAATAATAATTTTAATCCTATTGATATTTCAAACATATGAACTCTCATCAATTTATCAAGAGGTTACACAATACAGTTTAAAAGAACACACGTACAATAATCTATACCTTAAAATGACCTTCTGGGAGGAGGTATCCAAAGCAAATAGCGAACTATCTCTAATTGACTTGACTGATAATTTGCCTGATTATCAAGAATTTACAATAGTCGCAATTAAATATAATCTGAAAATTTCCAATGTTCGTTTAGCAAGAACTACGCTTGAACAGGATATACATATTCTCAAGCGAAAAAACGAATATTTAAATGGTGATCTCCAACGAGGTGTAGCTTACTTAAGTACTCGTGAGCTGTACAATAAAACAAAAAACCTATTTAACACTTCTCATCGTCATTTTATTGTTGGAAAATTCGACGTGGTATACCTAGTTCCTTAAGTTCCTTGCCAATACGATGCAATCCACTTAATCACATACATAAAAACCCAAGAATACTAATCCTTACAAAAAGTCAAATATACCTTGCTCAAGAAAAGCTTAAATATTTTAAGAATCGCAACTAAAAAATGTCCATTTTCACATATTTAAAATACCCACTGATTCAAATAACTTGTTGGTTAGATTCATATAGTTCATTTGCAAACTGTTCAAAAGGTGATAATAATATAATCCCAAAAGAATTTGTTCCAAACGCTTCTACCAACAAGAATACTCCTTCAAAAAAGGCTTTTTTGAAAAGAGTTTTGTTATCTTCAATATGCTTATCGCTTTTTGTAACTTTTTACTTAATTTTCAGAGCAAAATATTTTTCTATCCTTCAAACATTAATAGTATTCTTTTTATCTATTTTAATTTTTTTAGCAGTATCATTCTCAAAAAATACTCCTGTTCTAAATAAGATAATCCCTTGGACTGGTATAATTCTAGGAACAATTATTTTTCTATCCATATTCAATATCTCACTTTTAAACCCCAATTATGTCGACTGGCTTTTGCAGGGCAATTTAGGAGATGGTGATATTAAACACTACTATTACGGTTGGCTTGCATACAGACAAGAAGGATTACAGTTTCCAATTGGAAAAATAGTATCAATTGGATACCCCCAAACAAGCGTAGTATTCACAGATTCAATCCCCCTACTTGCCATCATTTTAAAACCTTTCAATAAAATACTACCAACTCCATTCCAATACTTTGGCATTTGGATTCTAACATGTTACATCCTAATGGGGCATTTCTCATTTAAGTTATTAAAGCTATACTCAACAAAAATGAATTTTCTAATACCTTCATCCCTTTTTTTCATACTAAGTCCAATACTTGCACAACGTTACTTATGCGGTCATCTTGCACTACTGGCACATTTCTTAATAATCGCATCCTTTTACCTTTTTTTAAAAAAGAAAGAAAAAAAAGATATTTTATACTGGACACTGCTAATTTCAACAGCACTTCTCATACATTTATACCTATACGTAATGGTATTTATTGTATTTATCTTCTATTTTATCTCACAACTCAAAAAAAATAATATCCTAAAAATGTCTATTATATTAACCCCAATTATATTTTTACAAATTCTTATCATGTTCTTTTCAGGGTACTTCATAGGAATAGGGCAAGCTAGTATTTCATCTGGAATTAATGAATTTGGAACCTGTGCAAACGATATAAACTCTTTATTTAATCCCCTTTACTATTCAAGATTTTTTAATTCTTTTCCAATATTTTCATCAAATAGTGAGGTGTTTAATTATTTAGGGATAAGTGTATTATTAGGATTGGCAATTACACTTATAATCTCACTTAGAAAAAGAATACTCCAAAAGATTTTTTATAAAAAATTTCATTTAGCTCTTGCAGTAGTTCTTTTGGCAATATTTTCTTTATCAAACCAAATACGCTTTAATAACAATCTCATACTAGAATATGAAATCCCCAGTTTCTTGATTATTTTAACGCAATTCGCTGCGAGTGCGAGGTTTTTATGGCCACTTTATTATCTAATCATTATTTTCATTTTCTATACTTTTTCAAAGGTTAAAACTCCTAACATTCAAAATCTAGTTTGTATATTTTTAATCATTTTTCTAATCTTACACATATATGAACTATCATCAATATTTAACGAAGTATCAAAACTTACATCTGTAAAACATAAATACAAAAATATATTAGAGGACCCGATATGGCAATTTGTAGCCAAAACAAATAGCGAGTTAGCTTTAATTAATATCAACATAAACACACCAATACACAAAGAATTCACAATAATCGCAATTGAAAACAATCTTAAAATTTCAGATGTGCGTCTTTCAAGAACGACAAAAGAACAAGAAGAAAATATACTTAACAGACAAAAGGAATTCTTTGCAGGCAACTTGCAAGAAGGTGTTGTTTATGTATGCAAAGAAGATGCATTCAAAATTGCAAAACCGAGATTTGAAAACATCTCATATAACTATTTTGTCGTAAAAGAATTCTTCTTGGTTTATCTAATCTCTTAAGTCACCCTAAAAATTATTTAAATATAATTGCACACTATTAAAAGGCGTTAAAAAGTAATGGAGCAAAACTTTAATACAATATACAATAAAACAAACGATAAAAACCCTAAAAACAAATCTAAAACACTAAATACTTAAACAAAAAAATATCCCTAACACTTACTAAAATGAAAAAAGAACAAAACCCAAACTTAATGAATATAATCACCAAAAAAAAGCTCCAAAAATACTTTTCAATAACAACAAAAGCTATTGAGATGGTAGAAAGCTCAAAAATGGATGGCTCCCGCATAAAAGAAGCAAAAGATTTCTTAAACATGGCAAAATGCTACTACTCCGATGCCCTTCATTTCTTTGAAAAACAAGACTATATCAACGCCTTTGCTGCAATCAATTACGCCCATGGCTGGCTTGATGCAGGAGCAAGAATAAAGCTTTTTGATGTCCATGATAACACCCTTTTCACAGTAGATTGAAAACCTCCTCAAAACAAAGGAATGTCAAAATTTTATTAATCCAAATTCTATTGTTAGAAAGGCTAAAAGGGATTTCAATGCTTTATCAAAGCATATCCAGTCTTTTTAATAGCCTCAAAAATATCTTGCCTTCTAACCTCAATAAAGCTTTTTTCGCTCAAACCAAAAATCGCAGTAGATAACTTAAACCCAACAAAATCTCCAAAGCCATCAGTATTAAAAAACAAAACCACTGAAAGATCAGGCACATCCGGTTGAATATGCTCATCAACCACGTATCTTGTAACCTCTTCAGGGCTTATCTTTCCAAGCTCTATCTTTTTTGTAATCACCCTAATAACATCAACAATCTCCTCTCTTTGCGAATAATTAAGGAAAAGTGAAAGTGTCAATTTCGTCTCCTTTTTCTCCTTTGAAAGCAGTGCATTAACATCATTTGAAATCTCTGAGAGCTCTGCCCATCTCCCCATTACACTTATTCTTATATTTGAAAAGAATTCATCATTAAGCAAAAGACAAGCCATTTCTCTAATAAATTTCTGCTTTTCGTATTCTTCAGGATAAACCTTTCCAAATAAAAACAAAGAGCAAAACTCAATATCATTCTCAACGCAAAACTCGCAAAGCTCCTTAACACTAACAACAGCCTTATCAACAGAGCCTTCCAACCTAAACCCTCTCTCCAGATCTGTAATAATCCCTAAATGGGATATCACACCTACAAGCTTAAAGCTCTTCTTATTCAAAGGAAAAATTACCATTCAATTAGAACAGGTAGTATTTCATTTTTAAAAACATTTTCATTTTTTCTGGATTTTTTCAACCTTCCAACCTAAAATTTATAAACTGACTGACATTCTAATAGGCGAAGAACTAGCAAATAAACAGCTTAACAAAATAATATCTAGTTTAGTAAAAAGGCGAATCCAATGGAAACTAACAAACAATACAAAGACTGGCTAATGGCAGGCAAGATTGCAGCAATCGCAAGGGACTATGGCGTATCCCTAATCAAAAAAGGTGCAATCATAAGAGAAATACTTGATTTAATTGAAGAAAGAATCATAAAAGAAGGAGGGCAAATAGCTTTCCCTGCACAAATTTCACTAAACAACACCGCTGCTCATTTCTGTCCTGCAATAGACGACAATACCCTGATTGGAGAAGATATAATAAAACTAGATGTTGGAGCGATGGTAAACGGAGCGATAGGAGACACAGCAATAACAATCGATTTAAGTGGTAAAAATAAAGAGCTTTTGCTAGCCTCAAAAGAGGGCTTTGAAGCAGGCTTTAAAGCTGTTATGATAGGTGCTAAAATCTCATCAGTTGGCAGTGCAATAGAAAATGCAATCTCAAAAAAGGGCTTTAACCCAATAAAAAACCTATCAGGACACACCATGGATATCTATACACTACACACACATCCAAGCATCCCAAACTATAATACAAACGACTCATCAGAACTAATAGAAGGTCAGGTAATAGCCATGGAGCCATTTGCAACCACGGGGGGTGGCAGAGTAACAGAACAGGGAATTGCAAATGTTTTCATAGAAATAGAAATAAAAAACACAAGAAATCCAATAACAAAAAAAATAGGAGAGCAAATAAAAAGCTATAACAAAATGCCTTTTGCACGCAGGTGGCTTGAAAAAAAATTCTCAAAAGCCATGGTCGCATTAGCACTTGGCGACCTGTTAAGGTCAAATTCTATAGATGAATACAAACCATTAGTAGAAGCATCAGATGGATTAGTATCTCAATATGAGCATACCATTTTAGTGCTAAAAACCCCTATAATAACCACCCTTACGCCTGAGCAAACCTTGCAGTCAAACTTATAACCAATATCATAAAATATTTTTAAATTAGCAAAACCAAAAACATAAATGGTTTTTCAAATGCAAAGACAAAACATAATAAAAAAAACCATAACCTCATATGATAAAACTGCCCAAGAATATGCAAGCACACATCTTGATATAACCCCAATAAAACAATTAATAGATGAATTCATAAAAAATCTGAATGGTAAAAATATTTTAGATGTGGGGTGTGGTACGGGAAGGGATGTAAAATACTTCTTAGAGCAAGGACTAAATCCAATAGGAATAGACCTCTCCAAAAATCTTTTAGAAATCGCTTTGAAAAATGTCCCCAACGCACATTTTTTAGAAATGGACATGAGAGATCTAACATTTCAAAAAGAGCAATTTGATGGTATCTGGGCATGTGCTTCTTTTTTGCACCTCCCCAAAACCGAGGCTAAAATCGCATTAAATCAATTCTTTAAAGTACTAAAACCTAAAGGATTGCTCTCCATCTCAGTTAAATCAGGTATAGGCGAAAGATTTGTAAAAAAAAAAGAATACAAAGGCTTTTCAAAATTCTACTCCTTTTACTCTCAGCAAGAAATAAAAGAGCTTATTAGCTCCCAAGGATTTAAGATTGAAAAAATCGCGATTGATCACAAGAAGGAAGATTGGATAAACATATTTGCCATAAAAACCTAAAAAAACAAAACCTAAAAAATTCTCCTTTAGTTCTCACTACTTCAATCCTTTCCAAAAATATCTACCATAAAAAATAGATTAAAACAGGCAATATCAAACAACCCATAAGATTATTCTTTCCAACAGTCAAAAGCGAGGCGCAAATCCCTAAAGCGCTAGAGCTAACCAAAATAATTAGTCCAACAAACCCTGAGGTTGCAAAAGTAAGACCAATTAGAAACACAATAATAGAAATCAGAATCATCCGATAATTAATCCTAGTAATAAACTCGGAGAATTTCTTTGAGAGAAAAACAGACAACGCCCCTGAAAGCCCGCCTATTGCAAGCGATGTAAAAATAAAGATAAGCATTTGCTTTAAAGTAATACTCTCAAAAAAAGAAGTTATTGCAACAATTGCACCGTTTCTTGCTTTTCCAATAGAATAAAAAGTATCAAGTGAAATCACCATATTCGCAGTATTAATCCCCCCAGTAAGCACCAAAAAACCCTCACTACCCATATCCCCAAGAAAAGTTTGTGCAAGAATAGCTGATTGTGCCCCTCCAAAACCTGGAAGAAACGCCGCTACCGACGCTACTAGTGACGCACCTATAACAGCCTTAAATATCATTCCTTTTTTAATATCCATATTCCCAACATTTTCTTGCTTTGGAATTGAAACATTCTGGCTTAAAGAAAGTACCATTGAACTAATCCCAAAAAGACCTGAAAGCAAAGGAAGAAGTGTATTACTATTATTCGTCCCCAACGAAAAAATCCCCAATATCCCCGATAAAAAAAAGAACGAAAGATTCTTTAACTTAGAATTTCCTTTTAATGTAACAAAAAGCACAAACCCTAAAATAACATAGCCGATATATTTCTTGATAACAGAATTAATAAAGACAAATAAAAAAATCAAAACAGGAGTAAGCAAAACCGATGTCAAAAGAGATAAAATACTTCCCAAAACTGTAAGATTTAAAGCCTCATTACCCTTTCCTTCCAAAAGCATTTTATGCCCTGGAAGAATTATCAAAGACTCCGATTCACCCGAAGGTGCACCCAGAAATATTGCAGGTATAGCATTAGTAAAAGAGTTCGTAATTGACATTGCTATAATAAAGCAGGCAAACTCAATCTTTCCAAAAAAACCCAAAATCTTATCAGAAATTGCCAGTGCTACAACACAAATAGTATTCACATGAAGCCCTGGAATTAGGCCTGTAATAATTCCAATAACTGTGCCAAACAACAGCCCCAAAAGCATTTTAGCAAACATAAAGGTTGCTTAAACAACTATCATTTATATGCTCAAACTCTCAAGTTTCGAAAATTTTATGGCTTTATATCATGTTTTAAAGTATATCTAACCTAAATCATCTAAAAAACCCACATAACTTGACCAGTTAAAAAAATCCACAACCCACAAATAGCAAATTTTTTATATACATTACATAAATTAACATACTAGTCTTTAATACTATCGGGGTGAAAAATATGAAAATAAACTATGGTGGATTGGCGTTTGTGATAGGATTTCTTCTATCATTATTCATCGCATTTTTTGGGCAGATTAACTCAGTATCGGCTTGGATTTTGGCACTTTTAGGTCTTGTTGTAGGACTATTTAATGTAACAACTAAAGAAACTGAAAAATTCTTAATCGCAAGTATCGCATTTATTGTAACATTTAATGCTTTAGGCTCAGTATTTTCAGTAATTCCACTATTAGGCTCTGCAATCCAAAACTTTTTTGGGTTAATGGTTATATTTGTTGCACCTGCAACAGCAGTTGTAGCAATAAGTTCAATCATATCAATAACCAAAAACTAAATCTGTTTTTTACCCTTTTTTTGTTTTTTCCTTAAAAAAGTGCATAAATATTCTAATATTGTGAAAATTTCTTAGACAAATTATAAAAATCACTAAAATATCGCTCAATCATGGAAAAGTTTCCAAATAATATTGAAAAATTACTTTTAGATAATTATGATTGCATCACAAGCGGTAGTGGAATAGAATGCATGAAATTTGTTCTTGATTTTATTACTAATAATGAGTCTGTATCAGATCTAAATCCTATTTCTATAAAATGTCTAACCAAAGTTGCATCGCATATAATTAACTCTGATTGCTACATAAAATTGTTTGGGCTTAATTCATCTGAAAAACTCATTCCATTATTAGAAAAAGTATATTGGTTTAATATAGACGGTGCTTCTAATATTGAATTTAGCGATATAAAACAAGATAGTTCCCTTAAAGAAAAAACCAAATCCCATTTTTTATCTCATGCTGCAAAGGCCGCAGATAAGTTATTTGTTCAAACAAAGGAGTCAAAATGGGCAATAAACTACTACAACACTGCAATATCAAGTGCTAAAATCTCTGAAAACCTTGATAGATTTCACTCCTTTCATATGTATGGTTTTGCCTCAAAGATTGCAAAAGAATTATATTCTTTAACAAAAGACATCAATTGGGTACTAAAATCCTATAACGCTCAAATGTCATCTTCAGAAATTTCTGAATCACTTGATACCCGCCACTGTGGCTTTAGTTTGGGCATCACAGCAGAACTTGCACAAATTCTTTTTGAGTCTACAAAAGAGTTAGATTGGGCAAAAAAAGCTTATGATTGCTATGTTTCTGCAGCAAGATTACTCACAAGCTTTAAACCAACTAGTTGTGCATATTTTTATCATCATGCAGGTAAGGTAGCTCAAAATATATACAATCTATCAAAGGAACCAGCTTGGAAAGAAAATTCAATAAATAATTATAATCTTTGCATTTCAAAGATAGAAAAATCTAAACTTAATGGTATTTCTCATCTGATTCGCATTTCACAAGAAAATATTGAAAAATTAAATCCTACCTCAAAAAAAAGAATTCCATTCCAAGCAACCTTTTCTCTTGAAAAGTTCTTTAAGAAAGTGATTAATTAAATTCTCTTTAAAGAAAGTTATTTAAATAAAGCGATTCAAGTTATTAACTGATCCTAAGCTATGATTAAAAAAACTAAGATTTTATCCCTCGCCATAATCTTGTCTTTGTTGATCCTAGAATTAACATTAGCCCAGTCAGTGGCCTCATATTCAAGAAAAAAGAATGTCTTTTCTGAGATAAATAATTCAATCCTAGGCGCTTTAAAAGCAATAAGCTTTGAGATCCCCTTTATATATCTTTCAGCAGGTCGTTTTGTAGTGATTAGTATACCTTTATTTGTTTTGATATTTGCAGTCTATGCCCTTATGAACATAATAAGAGCGTTATTTATGATGCTTCCCAAATTCAACGAGGCAAAAAGGAGTATTACAATCGCTTCTGTTGCTATAAGCTTGCTTGTTTTGATGATGACAAAACTATTAATGGTATTAAGTGCTTTGTTTTTCGCAGCAATAGAATTAGAGTACGGGGTATTTCTAATAGTTGTACTTATACTTTCTGTTTGGTTTATCACAAAAAAGCTTCCAAATATACTCAATGGTCTTCTCCATAAAGGAGGTTATATGTAAATGAAAAGGTTAATAATCCTTGCTACTATTTTTTTTATTGTAGTAATATCCTTAGGTGTAGCACAAACCGGTGGTTTTAATGGGATTTCTTCGGATTCTAAAGGCCTTATTTCTGTGTCAGTGCCCTTCCCAGTTTATAGCTCTGGAAGGCTTGTTTTACTAGGAACTCCTTGGTGGCTGTTGTTACTTGTGTTTATGGTGGTTTTTCCTTTGCTTGAAATCTTAGTTGGCATGGTCCCGCCTTTTTCAAAAAGCCCAAATGATAATTCAAAGATTGTTTTTTCACTTGGTCTTACGTTGCTTTCTATGTTCGCTTCACCTTTAATACCAAATCTTTTGCATGCAATATCAACAGGTGTGCTTATTGTTAAATGGTGGATTTATATACTGATTGTTGTTATATTCCTTTGGCTTATGATGACCATGTTTGATAAAAGGGAACATAGATATAGGTTTTAAAACGAAAGTTATTTATATACAATTTTCAAAGTGTTGATTTAGTTTTGGTGGAAAGCAAATGAAGTTTAGGTATTTATGCATACTTTTAGTTCTTTTAGCTTTAATGCTACCCTATTTTGCACTTTCTCAAACAAGTGGTTGGGACAATCTTCAGACTACTACAACCTTTGGCTTTGGAAGCCAAAAATTCAATTCTCAACTAGCTTCGGCATTCAAGGTTCAGGTTCCGTTTCCAATTTATATACAAGGTAAGATTACTACAGTCCTTGCACCTTGGTGGCTTTTGGTTTTGGTGTTTATGATAGTATATCCTATACTTGATATTATTTTTGGAATAGTCCCTCCATTTTCTAAGGCACGTGAAAGAGGTTTATCAGGTGTTGAAACCTCAAAGACCGTTTTTACAATAGGTTTTACCTTGCTTGCAATGTTTGTAACCCCTTTAGTTCCTTCAGTAGTTGAACTTGTTGCCTTTGGCACAACTGCAGGGATATTTTGGTTTTGGATGCTTGTAATAGTAATAATCGTATGGGGCACAAATTGGTTGTTTGGTGAATCCGCCTTTGGCGATCCCTTTAGAACGGGCGCAGCAGGCCTTGGGCATATCGGAAGTTCAGGAATAACCAAACTTCGTAAGCACTGGGGTAAGGAGATGAGTGACACCACAAACGAAGGTATTTATCTGCAAAGTATAAACAATATCCTTGGTACCAAAGCAAGAACAGGGTATAAGGAAGAAGAATTAATTAAGATTCTAAGATCACTACTTTCGGAAGTGATAAGGAATTCAAGTGTCAATAGTTTTCGTACGAGAGATGCCTTGGATGCTATGCTTAAAAGAGCCGAAGAACTAAAAGCTTATTTTCAAAACGAAAAAATGATAGATGCCGATATTACAAATACTTTAACTGGCTTAATAAAAATAAATGACTTAATCGAAGATTATAAGGCAGATATTAATGGTTTCGAAAAGTATTTAATAGAACTGGCGGGAACGCTTAATTTAAACGTTGCTAGTGCTATGAAAACACCTATATCTACCTTGAAAAACAGGTCATTTAGCGATGTAATCAATGAATTAAAAGAGATGATTGATAAAGACACTTCCTTTGACAAAAACCAAGAACAGTTGTCTAGATTAACTAAAGAATTGACCCTAAGAAGTTCTAAAGCAACAAATGACGAAATCAATATGATTGATTCAATAATCACAAATATCAAAGAAATTTTAACCAAAAAGGTAACGCCAGACGCAATTAAAAAATTTATACCTTTTTGTAGTAATTTGCTTGTCAAATTAGAATCACTTGAAAAAAATGATACCGATTTGATGAGAAGATTGAGTGGGCTTGTGCAACAATATAGTGCCTTTTATATTCAAGAGACGGGCAATAATGCCATTATTTCTAAGAGAATTTTAGATCTTAAAAATGCATACGATGAGTGTTTTAAAAAGAACACGTTCGCGTGATTTGCATTGAACTCCTCCTTTAGTTGAAAAAAATAGCAAAACTTACGTTTGGAAATTGATTGTACATCTACCAAAAAATTACATTTTTTTAACAAACTATATTAAAGATTTAATCTTAATTTCTAAATTATAAAAATCTTTAGGATCAGTAAATAATCTGCCAATCTCCTTTGCTTTTGCTTCTAAACCCTCTTCTTCCATAGTTTTTCCCTTAGTGCCCTTGTAATAATCGCCACAAAAAAGCCCTTCTATTTTCCTCTTTGCAACATCTCCCCTTTCATTATAAAACCCCTCATAATCAGCGTTCTTATCTATTTTAAGAACATCTGATAGTTCCTTATTTGCTCTATCTAATTCATTTTTATTCATAAATAGGCTTAAAGTAAAATCGTGCCCCCCAAACGCAGGAACCCTATACTCTCCAAAAAACTCATTTTGAATCTTTAATAAAGATTCATAAGAAAGAACAGAAATATCCCTTGCCTTAACCGCTTTGTTTAGCTCCTTAACAAAGTGCCTGTCCTTTTTATTATTCTCAGAAAAATGGCTAAATGTCTCATCTATCAAAGGCAAAATCTCATAATCAGGATTCTTTCCTTCTCTGGGGAAGCTAAAATACTGATTAAAAATCACATTAAGCCTATCCTCAACACATTTCAATCTATCCTCTCCAGAAATCTTATTAGGGTCATCATCCTTAGCATATATTTTCACATCAAAAATATCCGAAATCTTGTCAGGAAATTCATCCCCTAGCTTCTCCTTCAAAACCTTACTAACATCCTTAACATATTGTCCAATATCCCTACATTTATATCTAGAAATGTCATAAACCCTTTCAAGTTTAACCTTATCAACTACTCTCAAATTAGTCTCTTCTTCGATTTTATTTTCCCCATCATCTCCAGAAATATTACCCTCACTCTCCTTAGCGCTTCCCAAAATCCTCTCTTTCATCCTATCAACATCATGATAAAGCGTTCCAAAAGCGCCACTTTCTGAAAAGATCTCACCAGCCTTTCCAATGCTTGGTTCTAATTGTGTTATATGCCCCTTGAGCTCTTCAAAAAGCTTAGTGGTTTTACCATCAATATCGGAAGGAATTAGATTTTTAGTATCTTTACGTTTTATATGTCCCTCAAAATTATGCACTTCTTGTAGTATCCCCGAATAAAATTCGCCATATTGATTCGTAAGACCTGATAGAACAGAATATAAGTAGCCCTTTCCATCCCCATATCTTTTACTAAGGGCTTCTTTTAGGTCAAGCTCCTTATACTCGCTTGTTGTCGTGAATTTTTCCTTAAACTTGTCAATCTCATCTAATAATTTAGAAAATTCCTCAACTCTTTTCTCATCAAAATCAAGATTACTATACTCGCCAGAAAGCTTTTTTCTCTTTAGATTCTCAATATCGCGCAAAATATCTCTTAATGTATCAATCTCACCATCAAAAGATTTAGTTGAATCATAAACCTCCTCAAGAGTAATCAGATACGGAAAATCACGGAAATCAAGAAGTCGTTTTGCCATGTTTGTCTCTATTTTTAATTTGAGATTGAGTACAAGGCTACTATATAATAATCCACTAAAGAATAGACTAGAGGAATCGCTAAGCTGTTCAATTTCTTTTTCACTTAAAACTTCAAAATTTTCTCCTTCTCTTAATTCATCTTTTTCAGAAAACTCTAAAAAATCAAGCCCCTTAATTCTCTTAGGATTATAAAAAGAATTATCAATACTAGCATTTTCTTTTTTGTATCTTAAAATCCCTTCAACATTCTCAATCCCATCGTTAGAATCAAGATAATCTTCAATATCAAACGAATCCTTAGTTATAAAATCCCTATCCCTTTTTAAAAGTTCATCGGATATAAAATCTGCCTTCTTCCTAAGATCGTTAAAATCTTTACTATTCCCACTCATTGATTTCCCAATATAATCAAGAACAATCTTAGCCTTCTCAAACTGCCCATACATATTCCTAATCATATCCAGATTTAGCTGATAAGGTCTGCTTAACCCTTTATCCCTTATCTCTTTCAAAGTAGAAATAATCTCTTCCTCTCTAAAGTCCTTAATCTCAGAATAAAGCCTATTTGTTTCCCTTGCATTAGCATAAAAACCCAAAAGCCTTTTAGGCCTCATCAACTGGCTCTTATTAGTAATCCTATCCTGTTCTTTAAAATCAAATTTATCTTCCTTTAACTCCCCAACAACCTCTTCATCAAAAGAATAATCACTCCCAAACTTTTCAAGTGCCTCCTCAAAAATAGCATCATTCCCAAAATCGCAATACGCATTAAAAAGCAAATCATTAAAACTAACATTCCCCCTCAAATCATCAAAAATCCTAGGTATCACTCCCTTAATCTCATCCCTAAATATCAGATCATTATATTGCCTAACAAAGCTATCGCTACCAAAAAGAGAATCCACAAAAAAATCCAGACCATCAAACTCATTTAATACCATCTTGCATTCGCGCCTATAACCATATAAACCTATCTCTCTACTTAAGCGTTTTCCAGTCAAATCCTGTAAAATAGCAACATCTTAATATTTATCCTGCATTTTAACAACTATTTTTCCAAAAAACTGAGAATTTTCGTAAAAATCGTGGCTCTCTCCAATCAGATAGAACATTCTTTGTTCAAACAATAGACCATCAGTTAAATTTATAAACAAACACTTACACCACCAAACTAACTTATTTTATTTGGGGTGTTTTTAATATGGACCAAGCAAGACCGCTAGATGCTTTAAATGCTGCAAGAAACAAAAGAATAATCGTTGATTTAAAGAACAATCGACAATACATTGGTGTGCTAAGCGCATTTGATATTCACATTAACGTTTCTCTAACTGATGCAGAAGAAAGAATGGACGGAGAAACAAAAAGAAAAATAGGAAACGTTTTCATAAGAGGAGATACAATCACTGTAATATCCTTAGCTGAGAAATAGATTTTCTTTTAATTTTTGAGCTGATGACATAATGGCAAAAGGAACCCCTTCACAAGGAAGAAGAAACAAAAAAGCATCTCACATAAGATGCAGACGTTGCGGAAATCGTTCTTATCACAGAAAAACAGGAATATGCTCAAGCTGTGGCTATGGATATAGTCCAAGGATACGATCATTCTCTTGGCAAAAAAAGGATTAATATTTTTTAATTTAATTTAATTTTAATTAATAGACATATTCTTTATCACTATTTTGATTATCAAATGAAAAACCTCAGCCTAAATGCCGGGGCATCTCGTGCATATTCGAGATTTTTCGTCCATCATGAAATCAAAACAATTATAAGAGAATCTGTTAAAGCCCCTTGCCACATCAAAAGCTTTTTAAAGAATCTTATTCTATAAAGCTCTCATGAGGAAAAGGTTTGTATTATTTTTGGCACTATCACTAGCATTCGCTTTAGTTAGTTCAATATCTGCCCAAACACTTCCCACTCCCGATTGCAGATACAGAAGCGTTTGCATGAACTACTCACAATGCTTTGAGAACGGTACCAAAATAAGATTATGCTATGACGTAAATAAATGTGGTTCAGAATATATTCTAATAGAAACAATCAACTGTGACCACCAATTTCAAACACACTGCCAAAACTCAATCCTTGACTACGATGAAACAGACATTGACTGTGCAGGAGAATTATGTGAGCCTTGCAAGTTAGGTCAAAAATGCAAAACAGATAAAGACTGCCAAACCCTTGCATGCGACCCCTTAAAATCAGTATGCGTAAATAAATCTGAAAAAACCTCAAACTTAAAAGCATTTGCCCAAAAAAACCCCATAGACTTTTGGATAATCCTACTTGGACTATACGCCCTCTTCTTCGCAATCCCATTCATAATAACAAGGAATCTAAACGAACAAAAACAAAAAGAATTCATCATAACAACACAACAAAAAAAGCTCCAAAACTCAATAGATATATTCTATCTCATGCTAGAAAAAAAGAACATATACAAAGCAAAACTTGCTTACCAGTTAGCAACAACTATAGCCGAAAAAATCCACAACCACCTATCAGAAAAAGATATCTCAGACCTTGAAGAGCTAAGAGAAGATTACCAAAAATACATAACCCAATTCGAACCAAAAATACAAAAACAGACAAACACTCAACAACTAAAACCCATAAAAACAAATCAAAACAAAAAAGCAAAAACAAAAAGCCCAAATAAAGAAAAAACCACAACAATCCCTTCCAATCAACCCTCACACAAAGAAACAAACAAAAATCAAAACACCCAAAACACAGCAAATTTAGAACAAAAAGAAACCCTTGATGAAAACAAACATCCTCACAAAAAATCCATAAAACCACCATCCCAAGAACGAAACGATGTATTCTTTGTTGATGAAAATGAATTCTTTAACGATGAAGAACCAAACTACTAAACGTCTTTTAAACCAATAACAAAAAGATTTATAAATCAATCTAAATTCCATTTATCATTCATAATCAAGGTGTTTTCATTATGGCAAAAAAAAGTGTTGAAGTTTTAATTGAAGGCGGAAAAGCAACAGCCGCTCCTCCGTTAGGTCCGGCCTTAGGTCCACTTGGAGTCAATATAGGTCAAGTTGTTTTAGATATAAACAAAAAAACTGCTGAATTTAAAGGAATGCAAGTTCCTGTAAAAGTTGAAGTAGATGACCAAACAAAAGCATACACAATCTCAGTAGGAACTCCTCCCTGTGCAGAGTTAATCAAAAAAGAAGCTGGGATACCAAAAGGTGCAGGCAATCCTATAAAAGATAAAGTCGCCGATTTAACAATAGAGCAATTAGCAAAAATCGCAAAAATGAAAAGCGACGCCCTTTTAGGCACAACCTTAAAAGAAAAGGTAAAAGAAGTAGCAGGCACCTGTAGATCCATGGGAGTCTATGTTGAGGGCATGATTGCTGACAAAGCAATACAAGAAATCAACAACAACAAGTTTGACGATAAAATCAAATAAAACCTGATAAAAATGAAAATAGACATAATCGAAGAAACAAAAACTAAAATGAGATTTGTTCTACCAGAAATGGATCACACTTTCTCAAACATTTTAGTAGACACCCTCTACTCAATCCAAGGCGTTGAAATAGCAACCTACTCAATTGATCACCCACTAACAGGAAAACCAGAATTTATACTAAAAACAAAAGATATCTCTCCTAAAGAAGCCCTAAAAATGGCTGCAGAAAAAATAAAAGATAATTTCTCAAAATTCAAAAAAGAACTTTCAAATGTTAAATAAGCTATCAACCAAACAAGGAGAGCAACTTATAAAGATAGCTAGGTTCCAGATAACTAAAATACTAACTGGGAAAACCCAAACAATAGATTCTCAATCCGAACAAAACCAATTTCTAAAAGAAAAAGGATGTCTATTTGTAACCCTTTCAAAAAACAATGAATTAAGAGGATGCATTGGCTTTATTGAGCCAATCTACTCAATCATTGACGCAACAAAAAAAGCCAGCATATCCGCAGCATTCAACGACCCAAGATTTCCTCCACTCACAAAAAGCGAACTAGACCAAATAAAAATCGAAATCTCCTATCTATCCCCATTTGAAAAAATAATTGCCAAAACAAAAGAAGAGCTATTATCATCAATAACCCTTGGCATCGATGGAATACTTCTTAAAAAGGGACTTAGCTCGGCATTGTTTCTTCCTCAAGTAGCAACTGAGTGGGGATTTTCAAAAGAAGAATTCCTATCAAACCTCTGCAAAAAAGCAGGACTACCCAAACTAGAATGGCAAAACACAAAAGAAATAGAATTCTATAAATTCCAAGTGCAAATTTTTAAAGAATAATTAACTAACTCCAAAAAAAACCTTAAATCCTAATAACCCTCGCAAAAACATCTAAAGTTCATCTACCTCTTCATATAAAAGCCCTTCTCTATATCACTTAATCTTTCAATAGAATATCTAAGCATAGTCCTTGGCATAACCCTAAAATGCCTATCCAAAAAGCCCTTCAAAACAAAAACATCCCTCTTACCAATCTCCCTAAGCATCCACCCACAAGCCTTATGTATTAAATCCTGCTTATCCCCTAAAAGCATCTCACAAACCTCAAGAGTAAAACCATAATCTCCCTTTTTAATAAAATAAAAGCTTGACACAACAGCAATCCTCCTAAGCCAGAGATTACTATCCCTTGCAAACTCAAAAAGAATCCTTCTATCCAACTCATAAAAATAACATCCTAAAATCTTTGGTGCTGACAAATCTACCAAATCCCAATTATTAATCCCTTTAACCTTATTAAGATAAAATTGGCAAATCCTTTCCTTTCCAAAATCATCCTTTAATCTATAGCATCTCTCAAAATTCTCAACCAAAATCAAAAGAGCACAAAGTCGATGCTCATGAATCTTACTATCCATCAAAACACCTAAAGACTCAAAATCCAAATCCTTATACTCCTTAGCAATCTCTCTTTGTTTTGGAACACTCAAACCTAAAAAAACATCCCCTTCCCCATATTCGCCTTTACCCGTCTTAAAAAATCGTTGATACACCAACGCTTTTTCCTCACTTCTTTCACATTCAAGTCTTTTATAAAGCAATCTCAACAACTCATTTGAATTAATCATACTATAATCCCTTCATTTTCTCTTATTTATGTTCTCTCTTTATTAATCCATTAGACAATTCAACTAAAAACCTTTCTTTCTTCATTAAGCCTTTAGCATAAAACAAATTCTATAAACTCACAAGTAACGACTGTAGAAGTAGTGGCCACAGAAGTAACTATTACAGAATTAACGACTGCTTTTGTAAAATCCTTTTACATATCCAAAACATCTAATTAACTCCTAACACCCATCAACAAACAAAAACTCATTATTATACACTAAAAAATACCATTAAAAAATTCAACCTTAAAAAACAGTCTAGTTTAAACCAAAAGAGTGCATACCAAAGCAAAAGTTATTTATATAATTAGAAATAACAACAAACCAACACAAAATAAGGTGGTATAAATGTTTGATGTATCAAGATTACAAGACGCTACAAAACTCGCAAAAGATTTGGTTGATAGGGGTATTGCTAAAAACTATGAAGAAGCCCACAAAATGATTGAAGAGCAAAACATGGTAAAAACAGAAGGCGAAGTATCAGTAGTCTGTGGTGAAACCAAGAAAAAAGAACAAGAATGCAATTGCAACCACAAAGAATGCAGTTGTGATGGGGACAATAAAGAGGTATTAAACAAAATAGAATCCCTTGAAAAAACACTAAAAACATTCTCTGATTTTCTAACAAAATACGCAGAGCAAAATGACAAAAACATGCAAGAGGTTGATGAACGGCTCAAACGTCTTGAACAAAACCAAAGCCTAAAGCCTGAAATACAAAAAAAAATACAAGCTAGCAATCAAAGACCAGCAGACAAACCAATATCTGGAAATGGCGAAGGTCTAAATCCAAACGATTTTTCAGTAGAAAAATTCTTCAATAACGCCCATGGCAAAATGGAAAAGAAGTAAATCTTTCTTTATTTTTTTAATAGTCGTATATTTCTTATTGAAAGGTATTCAGAAACTTTGCTAATCATTTATTAACTTGCTGTTCGGTAAGAAGTTTTCAATCTTAAAATCAACTCTTTAATAAGAAATTCATAGATCATTCTGGCATTACATTGATATGAGAACCAAGCCAATCAAGCAGATTATCAAACATTTGTAAGGTTTATATATCGGCAATATTATCCTCTTTTATTACATTAAGAATGAGAATAGTTTCAGTTCTCTCGATAAAGTCATAGGTTTGAGTATCTTTTAGAAACACATCCAGTTCCTTTCTGGATTTAAACTTACCTATTATAATGCAATCAAAATCACCAGTGACATCATATACAGCAACAACTCTTTTATGTATCGCAATCTTTTTTTCAACTTCAAATAACTTTCCTTTTGAAATGCGAAGTTTTATTATTGCATTAACATCAAAACCTGCTTTTTCCATATCAAGCTTAACTGAATAGCCTATAATTATTCCTTTTTCTTCAAGTTTTTTTATTCTATTAAGAGCTGTAACTGAGGTTATCCTTAAAGCTCTTGAAATCTTTCTAAAAGATGCCTTTGCATTTTGCAGAAGATATCTTATTATTTTCCGATCTAATTCATCTAGTTCCCACTTTTCATTTGCTTTCATTATTACTCAAAATATATGATTAAGCTATCAAATATATATTTTTTTCGGTTATAAGCTGTAATTTGTTAACTTTTTTAGACAAAATATTAATAAAGTATCGGTTATTATCTTTTTAAGTTACCAAAGGTGTGAAAAATGAATGAAATAAGCAATAAAGAAGAATTAATCAATAATTATGGCAATGAGACTAATGAAGAATTTAATAATGGATTTCAATTTGTTGAACTAGAATTTTGTGATATTCTGGGTAATCCTAAAGTTATACAACTAACAAAAGATTCCTTTGAAAAATCTAAAAACTCAGGAATATGGTTTGATGGTTCTTCAGTGAAAGGATTTAAAGAGATATATGATAGTGACATGTACCTGAAACCTAACCTTAATAACAACTTTATTCTACAAAATGAATCGGGTGCTCTAGTTAAGAGAGTATTTTGTGATGTGTATAGCAAAGAAAACCTACTTCATAGCTGTTCACCTCGAACTATTCTTAAACAAACCCTAGATAAAGCAAGAGTAAAAGGGTTCAATTTGAAAGTAGGACCAGAAATTGAATTTTTTCTTGTAGAAAAAAAGGGAGATAAGATTGTTCCACCTTCCTTCGATTACAATGGTTCATACTTAGATCATCAAGTTAAAGACAAGTCAAATGAAATTCGTTTGGAAATACTAAATAATTTAAAATCTATTGGACTGCCTGTTGATAAGGCACACCACGAGGTAGGAACGGGGCAACATGAAATAGGTTTAGAATATGGTGACCCTTTGATAACTGCGGATAGAATAATGATAATGAAAGAAGTTATTAGAACTGTAGCACAAAAACATAGTCTGTTGGCAACTTTTATGCCAAAACCATTCTCTAAATGTGCAGGCAGTGGAATGCATATACACTTCAGTTTAGAAGATTTGTCAGGAAACTCTTTGTTTTACAATCCTATTGATCAATTACATCTTTCGAATCTAGCAAGGAATTTTATTCAGGCTCAACTTTTCTTTGCTAAAGAAATGGCATTGATATTAAATCCTTGTATCAACTCTTACAAAAGGCTTGTTCCTGATCACGAAGCACCAGTATATATTTGTTGGGGCGTAGGCAATCGTTCCGCCTTAATCAGAGTGCCAATATCTTCAATAGTTGCTAATCATCATACACATGCTGAAATAAGAAGTCCTGATGGTTTATGTTCTCCCTATCTTGCTTTTGCAGCTCTTTTGCATGTAGGTTTGGAAGGAATTGATAAAAAACTAGACATTATGAAAGATACTAACACTAATGTCTTCAAAGAAAACGCATTAGATTTATCAAAAAAAGGAATAACTACTCTTCCAACATCGCTATTTGAATCAATTACCTACTTTAAGCAAAGTCAACTAATGTTAAACATGCTTGGAGAAAGCTATTTTAAACGATACATTGATATAAAAGAAAAGGAATGGCAAAACTACAATCAGCTAATAGTTACTGATTGGGAAATAGAAAATTATCTTTTCGCATAGAGAACTAAAAAAACACTCAAAATACAATTAATCAACAATAGAAATTTGTTTACTAACTCATCCAAGATAGAGTATTTATTATATGTCCTATTAGAATCTTAGCAGTTAACGCGTTCTTATTAGAGTCAATAGTATCTTGTTGATCTTTATTGGGTCGGCCTTACTCTTTGAAAGTGCCATACATTTTCCAATGATATAATCAAGCGCTTTTTCCTTACCACTCAAATAATCTTCTAATGCAATTTTTTCCTCATTTAGCACCTTTTTTGCAATATCTGTCAATATTTTGTCATCCGAAATCTGCGAAATATTATTGTTCAAAATGTAATCTCTGAGAGAAAAATTCTCAGTAATCATTCTTTCCAAAAAATTTTGAGCCATATTTTTAGAGATCTTATTTTCACATAATAACTTCAGTAAATCTATTATTCTCTCAGCAGATAAGTAAGAATCATTCAATCTTTTTTTGTTATAATTCAGAACGCGCAAAATCTCACCTCTTATCCAGTTAGCAGCGATATTTGAATCAATCACCTTTGCGACGTTCTCAAATAAATCTGCAATCTCAGGTTCCTTAGTCAATACGAATGAATCATCCTCATTAAGTTTATACTTTTCAACAAATCTTACTTGCTTTTGTGCTGGTAATTCAGGAATTTCATCCTTATTCTTCCGTATATATTCTGGTGTGATAACTATTTCGGGAAGATCAGGCTCTGAAATATACCCATAATCTTCTTCGCTTTCCTTCGTTCGCTGGCTAAAAGTCGTTTTTCCTACTTTGTTCCAGCCTCTAGTTTCTTTAACAATCTTAATTCCTCTGCGTATCAAAGATCGCTGTCTCATCAGCTCGTAAGAAAGGGCTTTTTCAATCTCCTTAATTCCGCTTATATTCTTGATTTCAACACGTGTATAATCACTATCTCTTATAGATATATTAGCATCACTTTTGATGACACAGGAATTCACATCAAAAATCTTAAGGTAACTTAAAATGGACATGAGCTTGTTCATATATTCTCTTGCTTCTCTTGGAGAATTAATACTTGGTTCAGTTACCAACTCAATAAGTGGGATACCTGATCTGTTATAGTCAATTAAAACATATTGAGAATCTCTCATAGTTTTCGGATAGACTAAAGACGCAGGGTCTTCCTCAATATGAAGTCTTCTTATTTTAACTAACTTACCGGAATTTAATTTCACAGACCCCTTCTGTGACAGTGGACTTTCAAATTGAGTTATTTGAAAATTCTTTGCCATATCAGGATAAAAGTAGTTTTTTCTGGAAAACACAACTTTTTCTGTAATCTGACCATCAATCGCTAAAGCCAATTTGACTGCAGCTGCCAAGACTTTGCCATTTAAAAAAGGTCTCGCTCCAGGATGACCAAGACAAATAGGACATACTCTGGAATTAGGAGTGTCTATCCCAGTACGTGGGCAACAGCAAAATAATTTAGATAATGTATCTACTTCAATATGTGTTTCCAAACCTATAATTACCTCTTGATTAAATTCCATTCTCCTTACCAACCTTCTCAATTTCAAACAGAAAATCAATGAGTTCCTGTTCTTTATAGTGATCTGAAACAACCATTAGTCCTAAAGGCATTTCACCGAATTTTGCAAAAGGGATTGATGCATGAGGTAAACCTGCGAGATTTGGACCAACTGTTAATTGATCAAACAAATATTGTTCCACAACATCCATCTTCGATATTTCTGAAAATAATGGTGCACACATTGGGGTGGTTGGAGAAATTAAAACATCATACTTTTTGAAAGCCTCTTTATATTCATCTATTATAAGTCGCCTGACTTTTGTTGCTTTGAGATAATATTCATCTCTATAACCTGCCATTCTAGCATAGGTTCCAAGTAAAATCCTACGTTTTGCTTCTTTTCCCAAATTCTCAGACCTTATTTCTGAAAAAAAATTGGAAAATGTCTTAGTCTTTGGATCTGCCTGAATTCCATATCTTAACCCACAGAATTTGGAAAGATTTGTTGATGCTTCGCTTGTAGCAATTATGTAATATGTTGGCACTCCGTACTTAAAAGTGAAAGGTAAAGAAACTTCAAAAATTTCATGCTTCTTCTTGATTAGATTTATTAGTACCCTTAGATGTTCTTTAATATAATCGGCAATATAGTCATCAAATGACTCACTAATTATACCAATTTTAAATTTTTTTTTTGCTATTGCTTTTTTTAGTTTAATTGTATCAGTTATGCAAGTAGGATCTTTATTGTCCTTACCTGCAACTGCATTAAAAACAGGGATTATATCCTCCACATCTTTTGACAATATACCAATTTTGTCTAATGAATTGGCATATGAAATAAGACCAAACCTGCTTATCCTACCATATGTTGGACAAAAACCAACATCCCCACAAAATGATGCTGGACATTCAATAGAACCACCTGTGCTTTCAGCAATCGAAACATGAGCAAAATCAACTACTTTTGTTACTGCTCCACTTCCTCCACTAGAACCTCCTGTACTTCTTTTGAGGTCTATTGGATTTAAAGGGACCTTAAAATCTACTCCTGTATTAATATTAAAGCCACCAAATCCAAACTCGTCCATAGAAGTTTTTCCTACTATTATCGCTCCTTCCATTTTGAGCTTTTCAACAACCGTTGCATTGAATACTGGCTTATATCCTGAAAGGATTTTTGAACCTGCTGTAGTCTCAACATCTTTAACGCAAATGTTATCTTTTACAGAAATTATTAACCCTGCAAGGGTTCCTTTTTCCAGTTTTTTGCGTTTACTCACTATCTGGACATCCTTTAGTGCAGAATCCTCGCAAACACAATTGAAACAGTAAATCTTCGAGTTTATATCCTTTATCTCATCAATAACAGATTTAGCAAACGATGTTAAGTCTATTTTCTCACAATTCACGTTATTTATGTGTTCTATAATCATTCTAAAGTCCTCGGACCGATTATAAAATTATCGATAATATATATTGCTGTTGATGTAGCATCTTCTTCAAAAACCCTGGCTTCATCATTCCTAATACAGTTCTCAAAGTGAATGGGCAATATGGCACTTTCCAAATTATGAACATCAATTTCTTGTATTGCTATAAAAGCATTAAGAATGCCTTTAAGATCAACTATCATATGATTCTGTTCATCAGCACTTAGTTTCAATTTAGAAATATTGGACAAAATTTCAATAGTTTGTTCATCTATTCTCATGGATTTAACCTCTCTGGATCTCTTGGAAACAGTACACAATCTCTAATATTTTCACTTTTAGTAAGTGCGAGTGTTAATCTTTCTATTCCTAAAGCAAATCCCCCATGAGGCGCAACGCCATACTTAAAGAATTTCACAAACCATTCAACCTCAGAGATTTTAACACCCTTTTCTTCAATGTTTCTCATCAAATACTCATATCTGTGCTCTCGTTGTCCACCAGAACTCAACTCTAGATCCTTATAATACAAATCCACAGATCTTGCCCGTTTAGGATTATCATCTATTCTCATTACATAAAATGGCTTTATCGAGAAAGCAAATCTGTTAACAAAATAAAAATCTGAGTCATATTTATCCTTAACATATTTAGCTAAAATTTGCTCTGCTTCTTTATCCAAATCTTCGCTGTCGAAAGTTTCCTTTCCACTTTCTTTCAAAATCGAGAATATTTCAGGGAAAGTCAACTCTGGAAAGGGTGTTTTAGGAACACAAATGCTTGTATTTAGTCTTTCTAATTCATCTTTGCAAGTTTGATTAACTTTATTAATTGCTGAGACTATCAAAGACTCTTCGACTCTCATAATGTCACGTTCATCTTCAATATCTGCGCATTCTACCGCACAAACCCTGTGCTCACATAGATGGTACTTTGTATGTGATTTTTCTGCTCTCCAAGCTGGACCCAAATCAAATATCTTTTTGGCTCCACCAGCAATAGTAAGTTGCCTATGTAGCTGTGGGTCTTGTCTGAGAAATGCTTCTTTGTCAAAATATATGACTGGGAACACCTCAGAACCTGATTCTGATGCAGTATTCAGTAAACAAGGCGTAAATGAAATTCGAAATCCTTTAGAAAATAACTCTTGTGTAATACCTTCCACAATCGCTGATTGTATCTTGAAAATAGATTGTAATCTTAAGCTTCGCAAATCCAAAGAGCGCCAATCTAACCTTTTATCCTGAGAAACCTTCTCAAATTCATTATTTATCTTGAATGGTAAATCACCTGAACTTTCAGAAACAACTATAATATGTTTTGGAATGATTTCAATACTCCCTTCATTTTTAGAAGCTCTTACATCCCCTTTTACTCTTACATAAAACTCCTTTTTTATAGATTTAATGCCATCAAAAGGTATATCACTTCCTTCAATGCAAGTGAGTTGGACAAGCCCGCTGTCATCTCTTAACTTTAAAAAAATTATCTTCCCAATTGCTTTTGTATCTTGAACTGAAGCATAAATTTCAATATTCTCCATTCCTTCTTTTAGTTCGGAAATTTTCATTCATATAACACTCCTTATCTACACATGACAAGTAAAAAAGCGGCTCCGGGCAGCCTCGAACTGCCGACCTCACGATTAACAGTCGTGCGCTCCACCTACTGAGCTACGGAGCCAAAAATATCAATACTTCCAAAAAGAAAAAAAGACTCATTTATAAAATTATCTATTAGTTCGATACGTTGAGATTCTAAAAATTTAAATTTCTCTTAAGCAATAAAATAGTTTTGGGCAGGTTCATATGTTACTTCAACTGAATAAATGAAAAAACTGACCTGTGAGGCATTTGATAAAGTGCACAAGGATTCCTATAGGGTTTCATAATTTTAGTTCAAAAAAATTTGAGCTATAAGATAATTCTCTAGTTAAACGTATTAAATACCTCAGTCTTTAGACTGAAGGCTTGTCTTTTTTACACAAATCTTTTTCTTTTCTAAAATAAAAAAATACGTGGCGAGCGAAAATTTTTTGCGCCACGCACTAACCACCCGAAGTTAGCGTGAGCTTTGCTCTTCGGAGATGAGCTAAATGGAAATAACAAATTTCGCACACAGCGTTGGACAAAACAGTTTTCATCTGGTATGGAAACCAAAATATGCATGGGATTGTTTCAAATTCCCATGGGTAAAGGCTGACTGTGAAGTAATATTAAAAGAGGCCATATCACGTTATGGGATGCAATTATACGAACTTTAAGTTATGACTGATACGTTCATTTTTTTGTTGAAGTGCCACCAACAATGAGCGTTTCAAAGGCGTTCAACCTCTTAAAGGGATACAGCTCTTATAAGCTTTTCCAAAAGCACAAGTGGTTGAGAGGTTATTTCAGGAAGGGGCATCTTTGGAGTCCTAGAAATTTTTTTCGAAGTGTTGGTAATGTAACCGCAGAGGTAATAAAAAATTATATCGCACAATCAAATCGAGCTGTTATTAACCAACAATCGCTTAACAGATACTCCTTCTTTTAGGGGGAGAGGTTCATTATTAACACCAAAAACCTGTAAGATTTGTTCTTTTGAAGAGAACAACTTATATTTAACTTTAGAAATTAATTTTTGTTTTATGGATTACAGGAAAAGGTCTTGTATATCTCACATGTTTTAAATCTAGCAAAAATCTTACCACACGTTCAATTCCCATACCAATTCCACCATGTTCTGGTAAACCACATTTTCTCAAATCTAAATAATCTTTGTACCTTTCTAGTTGTTCAGGCGTATCTTTTCCTTTTTCTTTCATCCTAGATAGTAATTCATCATAGTCTGTTATTTTTTCAGCAATACCCAAAATCTCACCAAATCCTCCAGGAGCAATTAAATCACTTACCATTGTTAAATGAGGAGTATCATTTTTGCGCTTAAAAGGAAACCCTTCTGCAGTACAAGGAATAAATTTAATCCATAACAAAGAATTATTGTGTGCCAAGGTAAGGATTTCTTCATCTTTATTAGACAAACTTTTTCCGTAGTCAAATGATTTTCCTTTTTTCTTTATCAATTCAATTGCATCATCATAGGATATAATTTTGTAGTTCTTGGGATTAAGTCTATTTATTTTATCTTCAATAATATTACCTAAACCCAATATTTCAATTTCTTTCTGACAATCACTAACTGTTTGTCTGACTGTTTCATAAAGCATCTTTCCAGCAATACTCATCAAATCTTCTAAATTTGCCCACGCGAGTTCTGCTTTAAGATGTGTAAATTCTGCTAAATGTCTCTTAGACCTACTCATTTCGTTTGCGTGAGTTTCAGTTATGCAAAATACTTTTTCGTAAGCTATTATCCCAGGTTCTAAATGAAATGTTGCACATCTAGATAATGATATCTTTTGACCATTTAAGTTAATCCAAAAAGCACCATTATCATCATAAAGAGTTTGATTTGTGAACTCGGGGGGTTCCATTTGGACATATTTATTGCTCCAAAACCAACTCGCCAGATTATGTCTAAATCTTGATTTTATTTTTAAAACGGTAGCTAACTTCCTATTAGAAATGTAAAATGTGGGATGTTTAGTTAAATGCTTAATAAAATTTTCATTAAAAGGATTTAAGAGTGGATTACTTGGATTTGGCTGTAAATTTAATGTTGCTTCTTTTTCTATTTTGTAAAATGATGCAATAATCTCAGGCTGATTTCTAGAATTATTATACGCCCCAGTTACACTCACTGCAGAGTTTAATTTAAGATTTTTGATATAATCAATATCTTCGTTAACATTTTTTTTTTTGTTTAGTACAACTTGAATAACCCCAGTACTATCTTTAATATCTAAAAAAATATAGTTTTTTGATTTTCTTTTTCCAATTATCCATCCGTGAACCTGTTCATTACCTTCTTTGTTGTCCTTAATAATCTCTTCAATAAATCTTGTTTTAATCATTGCAAATCCCCGTATTCTATTTAAATAATTATCCTTTGAAAAAATGTTAAATTCTTTTCAAAAGTAACATGTAATTATTTGGTATAATTAACAATTTATGATCTCCAAACAAAACTCTATATGCAATATACTTCACATAAAAGATATTTCTTAATTGCCACACATAAAAACATTTTAAATTTTCCGTTGGTTCAAATTTGCTATCAACAATTTTCAAAGTGATGACAATATAATAATTTCTTTTTTGCCATGCTTAATCTTCTCTGAGTAGTCTTTTTTTTACTATTTTTGGACAAATTTTAGCGTAGGCTATACGACAATTCTATGTCTCTACCAATAGGTTTGTAAAAGAGTTCTTTGACTTTTTGTATTTTATGATACTTGTCTGTTATGTTTTTTGAAATTCCTAACGCCCACATAAGCTTTTGTACTGCAGTGTGTGATGTCATGTCTTTCCCAGATAAAATACCACTTTTCATCGCCAAATCTCCTACTTCATAAAGGTTTAAATCTGCTCTGCCATTTAGACAATTTGTTGTAACTACTATTATTTTTCCCATTTTGGTCATCCTCTGAAGGCTTGGTAGTAGGTGTGTTTGAATATTTCCTGCACCATAACCCTCAATAACTAAGCCACTTATATCTCTGGGGTTATCAGCATAATACTTTATTGGAGAATTTTGGCCTCCTGAAGTTTGAGATATATAATTTACTTTAGAATCAAAATTGGCATATAGTTTTGGTGTTTTTTTGTTTCTAGGTATTCGCGAGTCAGATAATATAAACTCAATTCCAGCTTCTGCAAGGTATCCTGCCCGAGGTGTATCAAATGCATCAAATTCCCATTCACTTTTTTTAATTGCTCGATTTCCTCTAAGAACATAGTTACCAAAACTAATAACTACTTCTCTAAAATCAGATGTTGCTGTCTTTACTGCAAGATATATATTTCTCATTGCATCGCTACTGGCACCCGCAGAAATAGGAATTTGGGAACCTGTTAGAACTATTGGTTTGCCAATGTCTTGCAACATGTAATTCAACGCGGCAGCAGTATCTACCATTGTATCCGTTCCATGCGTAATCACAAAGCCATCGTAGTGAAAATATTTCTTATAAATCTCACTTGCTATTTTTGTTCTATATTCTGTAGTCATATTAGTGCTGTCTATATTCATGAGGTCTATCGTATCAATTTTAGCTATATCTCCGATACCAGGTATTTTATCAATAAAACCATTTGATGTTGGTGCTAAAACCCCTAGACTATTTTTCTCCATCGCAATAGTACCGCCTGTTTTCAATATCAACACTGACTTTTTTTTACCATACATCCTGTTACACCTCACAAGTTACTTTATCTAATTTTGATTTTGTGGATCAATTATTTTATATACTTTGGTCCTAATACCAACGTGAGAAGAGATGGACTCACAAAAAATTAACCTCAACTATTTGCGAAATACATTGAATATTTATATTGAGATTTTTCATTTTTCAGGGAACGTATCTCTTTCGATCTCTTGGAAATAGCGATGCTAGTTTTACATTATCCAGATTGAGAATTTGTGATGTCAATCTTTCAAGTCCAATGGCAAACCCACCGTGTTTTGGCATTCCACCTTCAAATGCTTGTAAATAAGATTTAATCCCTCCCTCATCAATCTTATACTTTCTTAAGCTTTCTTTAAGTAAGTCATATTGATGAATTCTCATGCTACCTGATGTAATTTCTAATCCACTATATATTAAATCAAAAGACTCGGAACAAACTCCATCATCTGACGGCTTTGTGTAAAATGGTCTTTGTACTAATGGAAAATGTGTAATAAACACAAGTGGTAGCTTTTCTGTTTCCATAAAATAGTCACAGGCAAATTTTTCTAAATTGCTATCCTTTATCGAAACTTCATGTTTCCTAATTTTTTTGTACATTTTTTTTAGTTCTTCATAAGCCACCCTTGGAATATTCTTTATTTCTGGCAGTTGTTCAATTTTTCTCCTATTTAACATATCCTTGAAATTTATATTAATTTCTGAAAAGAGCTGATGTAAAAACGATTCTTCAAGTTTTAAAAGATCGTCTAAACAATCAATGTAAGACATCTCCACATCCATGCTAATAAACTCATTTAAATGCCTTGGAGTATCATGCAATTCTGCTCTGTAAGCATGTCCAATTTCAAACACTCTTTCAAGTTGTGTACCTACTAAGATTTGCTTATAAAGTTGTGGACTTTGTGCTAGTTCTACTTGATGTCCAAAATAATTTAATTTAAACGTTTTTGAACCTGATTCGACTCCTTTACTTACGATTTTTGGTGTAAATACTTCTACAAAATCTTGATTGCTAAAGAAATCTCTAAAGTATTTTGCTATGGCACTTTGAAGTTCAAAAATATCTATATTTGCAGGATTTCTAAGTGAAATTGCTCTGTTGTCCAATTCTAAATCAATGTTAGTTTTTGACCATGACTCTGTTGAAATAGGTTGCGAAATCAGAGGTTCAGATGAAATATCAATTCTTTCAACTATTAGCTCAAAACCCCCTGGAGCTCTATTTTCACTAATTATCTCTCCATAGGCTTCAACAATGGCATTCTTCTTAACGTCTTTTTTAAAAGCATTTTGTGATTCAAAAACAGCCTGAATCTCTCCTGTCCTGTCTCTAATAATGTAAAATTCAACTTCCTTGAAAATCCTTATATTAGATACCCTGCCACATATCTTAACTTTCTCGCCAATTCTATCAGCAACATCTACTGTCAAGGTTCGTTTCATGTATTTTTCTTTGCCCTTTATGCTTAATAATTTTTCGTTATCGTAAAATACATTTGTTCTATTTAGTAATATTATAGTAGTTGGCGACATAAGTAACGCATAAAATCTTGCATAAAAATCTGTTCTGACCAAAAATTTTCTAACTTTTCTTGCATTTCGTATAGGTCTTTGAAATGTTAGGATAGTGTCATATAATTTTTTGTTACTTTCCAGCATGTTTCTATTGGATTTAGTTCGGGAGAGAAAGGTGGAATATGCTCGACACTTATTTGATGGGAGTATTCTTAGAGTAAATTTTTTAGGCATATCGTTTTATGAAATCCTACGTTGTCTAAGATCAAAAAGTATTTCTTTTTCTTGTCTAATTTTTCAAACAAGGTTCTTAAAAAGTGTTTGAATGTTAAACTATTTTGTAAGTAATAAAAATCGTAGTAGAATTTGTGTTCGCTTGTTAAAGCACCAAAAGTTATAAGTTTTTTGTTGCTCCAAAAAAATGCACCTAGCGGTGTTTCTCCACGAGAAAACAAAATTTTTTTGTAGGTTGTTGTTAATTGAAAACTTGCTTCGTCTATTGCTATAATTTCAGGACCCAAATATATTGTTTTTTGTTTTTTTTAAAATCTTCACGAAATTCTGCATTTTTTTCGGATCATTTTTGATATGCTGTGAACGATTAGTTATTAAAAAACCCCCTATTTGTGCATAATTCTTTCAATATGTCTTGTGGTGTATTTTTTATTCGCCTCTTTTTCAATTAATTGAGAAAATAGTTTTGTGTCGATTGAACAAAATTTTTTATTTGCCGCTCTTGTCTGTTTTTTAAACTCTTTTTTGAGTTTAGTAAGTGTTTCCTTTGTTAGCGGTGTTGGTCGACCACTACGAGGAATGTTCTTGACACTTCTCATCTTTTTGTGCTTTACTAATAAACGACTAACCGCAGATTGATTACAACCCACTAATTCAGCGATGTTTTGTTGCGTTTTACCTTCTTTTTTCCACTTAAGAAAGAGTTCACGAGTTTGTAAGTTTATCATAAGAACATAATGGTACAATTACTATATAAAGTATGCGTTATTTATGTCTTATACTATAATAACGAAAAATACATTCTCCATATTATTTTATAACTTGCAAAAAACTGGCAAAAAGTTAAAAGTTAGATATTAGATAATAGTAAAAATTTAGTGCGCTAAGAAAATGAAATTAGGTGTACCTACTATGGCTCAAATCAATAGAAGACAAAATATAAATAAAAACTTTATATCAATGGTAAAAGAAGTTCAATAAAGATGGTATTACTAACTTGGAAAACAAAACTCGTGGTGCTAAATCTCAATTGCTAAATCACAAAAAAAGAACATTAAAGAATTTTATGATAATTAACATACTTCCTAAAAAATACAAAAAATCCTCCAAAATCCATCAATAAAAATCCATTAGGAAAAACTTTTATATTACCTTGTAATGCTTATAATCCCATGCCTACTACAAAAAATCAAAAACCTAAAAAAGAAGAGCCTAAAAAAGAAGAGTCCAAAAAAGAAAATGCTTCTCAACAGATTAAAATAGAGTCCACTCAAACAACTAATATTCAAACAAATAAAGAACCTTCTACTTTTAACTACAACAACACCTCAGAAATAAAAGTACCAACTGACCTAATAGACCAAGTAATCGGTCAGGAAGGTGCAGTTGAAATAATCAAAAAAGCAGCAACACAAAGAAGACATGTACTTTTAATCGGAGAACCTGGAACAGGAAAAAGCATGCTTGGAATGGCTTTAGCAAAGCTTTTGCCAAAAGAAAACCTTGTTGATGTGCTGTCTTATCCAAATCCACACGATGAAAACCAGCCTCTAATAAGATCTGTTCCAGCAGGCAAAGGAAGAGAACTAATATCAGTAGCAAACCTTTCAATCCAAAATAGCCTCAAAAACAGTGGTTTTATCATAATAATTCTTCTAATAGTCTCAATAATAGCCCCTTGGTTAATCAGGGCTCATTACGGTGATATAATGGGCGCTGCAACTCTTATCGGCTCATGGTTTTTATTAGGCGCATTCATGCTTTTTATCAATCTAGGTCAAAGAAAAACAGCATCCCAAAACACACCCTACATAATAGTTGATAACTTCAACAAAGACAAAAGCCAATTTTACGATGCAACTGGTGCTCATGCAGGAGCCTTGCTTGGCGACGTATTACATGACCCCTTCCAAAGTGGGGGATTAGGAACCCCTGCACACATGAGAGTAGTAGCAGGAATGATACACAAAGCCAACATGGGCGTATTATTCATAGATGAAATTGCAACACTAAAAGCACATACCCAACAAGACCTTTTAACAGCGCTTCAGGAGGGGCAATTTCCAATAACAGGTCAAAGCGAAAGAAGTGCAGGAGCTATGGTTAGGACCGAACCAGTACCCTGCAAATTTATTCTTCTCGCTGCAGGAAACATAGATACCATAAAGAACATGCATCCCGCCCTAAGATCTAGAATAAGAGGATATGGATATGAAGTATACATGAAAGATACCTTCCAAGACACTCCAGAGAATAGATTTAAAATCGCTCAATTCATCGCCCAAGAAGTATCAAGAGATGGAAAAATACCACACTTCACAAAAGAAGCAGTAGAAGAAATAATCCTTGAAGCAAAAAGACGTTCAAATCGAAAAGGACATCTAAGTCTCTTACTTAGAGACCTTGGTGGAATAGTCCGCGCAGCAGGCGACTTAGCCCTTGAAAACAAAGCTAACCTAGTAGATAGGGACCACGTAGTCAGAGCAAAACAAATCGCAAGAACCCTTGAACAACAAATAGCTGATAGTTATGTCTTAAGAAAAAAAGAATACGAAGTAATAGTAACAAACGGAATAAGAATAGGAAGGGTAAATGGTCTTGCAGTAATGGGTTCATCCCCAGTTTTCTCAGGGATACTCTTACCAATCGAAGCAGAGATAACACCTGGTGGAAAAAAGAACGAGTTTATCGCAACTGGAAAATTAGGCGAAATAGCCAAAGAAGCAGTAAAAAATGTATCTGCAATCATAAAAAAATTCTTTGGCGAAGACATAAACGATAAATATGATGTCTATATCCAGTTCCTTCAAACCTACGAAGGAGTAGAAGGCGATTCTGCAAGTGTAGCAGTAGCAACAGCAATAATCTCAGCCCTTAAAAAAATCCCAGTAAAACAAAACTTCGCAATGACGGGAAGCCTCTCAGTGAGAGGAGAAGTTCTCCCAGTAGGTGGGGTATCAGCAAAAGTAGACGCTGCAATTGATACAGGGGTTAAAAACATAATAGTTCCAAAATCAAACATTCAAGATATTGTTGTTCCAAAAGAAAGACTATCAAAAGTAAAACTAATACCTGTAACAAACATTGTTGAAGTATTAGAACAAGCTCTGGAATGGGACTCCAATGAAAAAATCCTCTCAAACCTAAAAAAGATGCAAAACTAAATAAATGACTTTTTAAGGCATAAACACCATAAAATCTGTTGTGAACGATTGAATTTATTAATTCAAGAATTCTAGTTGTGAATCTTATTCTAAATCCTTTCCTTATTACTTATACCTAAAAATCCTATCAATAAAAAAACATGCAAAAACACCAATTCATTAACTCAAATAGCACTCGCCAAAAACAAATTGATAATAATTAATAATAACAATGATAACAATAAAATAGTAATAATATCAATAACCAATCTCAACCCCGAAAAATTAAACTAAAAAAAGCACTTATCAAAAACTCTTTTTTCTTACCTAAAGATTCCCATTCAATTCTCACTTTACGCCCATTAAATTCATACACAAACCCCTAACTCTTGGAATTTAAAACCTTCATTTTCAAAATCTTGTCAATAATCACAAATAAAAAAATTATTCCCAAAACAATTCCCATTCCTGCAAAAATCACAATAACTTCCAAATGTAAAATCATCCAAACAGCACTTACTAACCCAAGCGCACTCACTACTGGGAATTTTCCCACATTAAGAGGTGTCTTAAAACCTCTCTTGAGATTTGGTTTTTTATACCTCAAGAATATATTTGCAAGATTAACACTTGCAAAAATCGAAAGTGCGCCAAAATCAGTAATCCCTGCAACACTGGATATATCTCCTGTAAAAACAATCAAAACGCAAAGAATATAACCTAAAACCGCTGCAAAAACAGGTACACTATTATTATTTAAAACCTGAAAAATCTTTGGAATAACCTTCTTTTTTGAAATCCCATAAGCCATTCTTGTAAAAGACAAAAACATAATCAAAACTGTAGAAGAAGTAGTAATCAGAGCAATAATACTTGTAACAAACCCACCCATTTTTCCCATAGTAACATTTGCAACCTCACTCATTGGAGAATCAGAACTTGCAAGCTCTTTTGGTTCTAAAACTCCAACAGAAACAAAGGAAACAAGCATATAAATTATCGCTACAATCACAAGTGATAGCACCAAAGCCTTAGGCATGTTTTTCTTAGCAGACTTAGATTCCTCTCCCAAACTCACTAGATCTTCAAAACCTAAAAATGCAAAGAAAATAAGCGCTGCACCAGCAAACACCGGAGTAAATCCTTCCTTAAACTCAAAAAAATGCTCAGTTGATTGAATATGAAAAACCCCTGAAACAATAATCGCAAAAAGACCCAGAATAGTAACTAAAACAATCCAATTATTAAGCTTACTTAAAAACCTAATCCTAAACAAATTAAGCAAAAATACTCCTGTCAAAAGAACAAATCCCCAGATCACCGAAGAAAGACCTAAAAGCCTGCTCATATACCCCCCAAAACCAAGGCTTACAGCACTCATTCCTATAATCAAAGTTGCAAGCTTAAGAACACCAATTGTCTTTGCAATCCACTTCTTATTAAAACTATTTTCACAATACTCATACTCCGCAGAGCTTGAAGAAAACATAGAACTCATCTCAGCATAACTAAGCCCACTAAGCCCTGCAATCACTGAGGCAAGTATAAAAGAAAGCCAAACACTATATCCTGCAATCCCAGAAGCCTTACCTATCAAAACATAAATCCCAGCTCCAATCATAACCCCTACTCCATACATCACAAGTTCAACCAAAGAAAGATCCTTATTGAGCTTCTTTTTCTTACCAATTCCAAGCTTGTTAATTTTATTACTAAAACCCTTATCTGATGATTGCTTCATTTTAGAACCCTTTCAAATATATAACTAGAACCTTTTAGAAACCTTTTAATAAATCTTTCTTTGTGACTTTAAAGTTGTTAAACCCTTAAAAATAATCACATTAACAAAAAACAAATAACCAATAACTGAAAAACCTCAGCATAAATTCGGAGGTATCTTTAGGACAGTTGAGGTTAATCGTTTAACAAATCCGTATCTTCAAACTTTTGGTTTCAAAAGCAAATTATACAAATGTCGGATTCACGAAATCAATTCACACAAGAACACATACCACATAAAAAAATCTAAAAAAAACATAAGCTAAACACACTTTTATTAAAAAAAATTCCTCATACAATAAACAAAACTAAAATTATAAAAATCATAATCCACTCTTTTGAGCAAGCAATCTTAACTTTGAAACCCACTCATTAATTGTACTAAATCCATTATCCCAAAACTCCTTTTTAGTAACATCATATCCACAAGACATCAAAAGTTTTTCAGGATTCTCACTTGAGCCACTGGATAGAATCCTCAAAACATCATCAACAATCCTTGACCCTTCTTTCTTATATCGATTATAAATTGACAAAGACAAAAGATTCCCAAAACTATAAGAATAACAATAAAACGGGGAGTGGATAATATGTGGGATATAGCACCATTCCCATCTAAAATCTTTTGAAACCTTCAAAGAATCACCAAAAAGCTTAGAAATATTTGAGTAATAAAGCTCTGATAACTCCTCTTCTCCAACATTGTTATTTGTAATAAGATCATGTGCCTTAATCTCAAAAATAATAAACCTATTTTGTCTGCAAATAGTTGCATAACTATTCATAATCCTTTCCCCTAAAAACGAGATCTTCTCAACATCTGTAAGACTATCAAACAACCTTTGAGCAACAATTGTTTCGCAAAGGACAGAAGCAGTCTCACAAAGGGGAATAGAAGCGTTATATACACTCATAGGCAACTTAGACGAGTAGATAGCATGTATCCCATGACCTAACTCATGCGCAAGTGTTGAAACATCATTTCTTGTACCTGTAAAATTCATTAGAACATAAGGCCTTATATCTGGAGAAATAGGCGCACAAAAAGCACCTGAACGTTTATTCTCTTTTGGGTAAACATCAACATGCCTTGAATCAATAATCTCTGTTGCCTTTCTCTTAAAATCCTTACAAAATCCCTCAAAACTATCCATAATAATCTTTTTTGACTGAGCATAACTAAACCTTTTTTGATTTCTTTCTAAACCTAAAGGAGCATAAACATCCTCTCTTCCAAAATCGCTTATACCTAATATTCTTTTTTTAAGTCTGAAAAATTCCCTAAAAATCTCCTCATTATCCTCACAAGAACTAATAAGAGCATTAACCGCTTCTTCAGAAAGTTCATTAGAAAAATTTACTGCTGAAATAGGACTTTTAAAATTTCTTAAAGACACATCAACATTCAAATCCTTAATAATTGCTGAATAAATAGAAAAAAACTTTTCCTTATGTTTTGAATAAGTATCCAAAAGACTCTTATAAGCAGACACCCTCTCCTCTCGATTTCTGCTATAAAAATATTTAGTAAGTTCACTTAAATTTGAAATCTTTTTCTTCCTTTCTTTAACCCTTATTTCAAAAGAAAAATCATTTACAATATGATCGTATAACTCTCCAACAACATCAATACCATACATCTCTTTTCGATGAATAATTTGTTCTTCTCTTTCAGACAAAGCATGCTTAGCGGCTTCCCTTTTATGTAAAAAACTACTCTCTAAAAAAGGGTTGCTCCTAAAAAGCCTTTTTGCATTCTCATCATCTAAAACATCAATTCCTTCAACCTTAAGTCCCATAATCCAATGAGAAAAAAATCTTGCCTTATCTCCCATTGCAAGTTCAAGCCTTTCCAACACCCTTGAATATTTCATCACCTCTTGTGATTTTATATCCATAGAAGACATCAATCCAACATACCCCAAAAGCCTTGCTCCTTTTTTAGAAACCACTTCATTAAAACTCACAATCTTTGAAAACTCCTCTTGACTCATATTAGGAGAAAGATCTTTCTTAAACCCTTCAATAACTGCTAAATCTGATTTAAGCTCTTCACAAAGCGCAAAAAATTCCTCCTCGCTTTTAATTATATCGCTAATATCCCAACTATATTTCTCATCTAAATATTTTTGCTTGTTATTTATGTGAGACATATACGGTTCAAAAAAACAATCTGTTTAAATAATTAACCATTTTCAAAACCCACTACGAAACTAATCCAAAAAAAATTAAAAGCCATTATCATAATACTTACTTCTCTATTAACCAACTACAAAAATAAGTTAAAAACATTGGCATAACTATCAAGATATCTCACAAGAAGTTAAGGTCTTTTGCTCCATACACGCTTCCTTTCTTACTTCGGCTTGAAAAATCAACAACCTTGTCCTAAAGGACGAGTATGTTGGTAATATAAAAGCATACGCTACGTTCAGAGAGGTTGTAGATTTCATGAATCCGTCATTCGCATACTTTGGTCTTTCAAGCCAAAATTAGAATAGACGGATTCATGCAAGGATTAACCTCGACTATCCTAAAGATACCTCGACATTTATGCCGAGGTTTTTCATTACAAAAAAGCGTACCGAGTCCTCTTGTTGAAATACAAGGTATGCTTTTCTATTAACCAAAGTATGCAAATGAGCGAGGATTTCATTAAATCAAAAAAATAATCTAAAGAACATGTCCTAATAAATAATTCTCCGAAGCAAGTTCAGATTCCAACAATCTTGGAAAATCCTCCGTATTAAACTCTTGAAGATCTAAAACGCCTTGTTTTACAATTGGCTTTTTTTCGAGTATTATGCGACTGACAATTTCGCGAGCTTCTTCAAAATTGATTTTTTGGTGCTTAGTTTTTTTAAGAATGTATTCTATTCGCTCCCTACTAAGCCCTTCTTGCCTTGCATTATCTTCGTCAAAAATCCCAAAATAACTTTGTCTCAAAAAGAAAAACTCAAGTGGCGTGAAATTAGAGTAATTTGTTTTCCAATAATCCTTCAAAAAGCTTGCGGTAGCAGGTACATTTAATCTATCAGCATCCTCAACAATCTTAAACTCTTCAGTATTCATAATCCCTTTTTCTTTAATTCTACTCAACTCCTCAAAAATTGATTCAATTGATCTTTTAGTATCGCCAAATTCTACAACTAACTCTGAATTTTCTTTGTTGGCAAGTTCACTTGGAATATCAAAATTTCTGAGATAAGACCAATCATGAACTGCTATAATATCACTAATATCATTGATTTGTGATGTGCTATAACCATTTTCTTTCAAAGGAAGTTGCTCTCTTGCAAGTAAAGAACCTTCAAGCATATGAATAAGTCTTTGAGCAAAAGAAGAATGATTAATCTTGTCTACTCCTACTGGGGTCTTGTATCTGCCTGCATCATGAACCAAAATTGCAGGTACAATAACGTTACTATTCGCATCGATAGAGTCTGATAATGCTATGGCTATTTTTAAGGACACATAAATATGTCTTAGATCAAATCCATAATCCTTTCCTGCAGCTTTAAGATAATAAGGTTTTGCAGCCCGATATACAGAAAAACTGCGAGGGGTTAGAATCTCTTCGATATCATTCTCATCCACTAACATTTGATTTTTTAATGCATCATTTAAGAATCCCAACTTGGATTTTGCATATTCTTCTGAATTATTCAAAATAATCACCCTTATACAATTTGTTGATAAGAAAGAATTTAATTAATAAAAAAATTTATTGTCTTAAAGCACAACATTGCATAATATACATTATCACTTCATATTTAATGGCTATTAATGTATTTCACATATTATAAATGAAGTTCATTGCAAAAACAAGTATCAATGTTCCTTAAAGGAACTTCTCTCAAACCTAAAATTAAAAAATATATAGAAAAATCATTCATCTAAAAATGTCTTGGCTTGAGATATTATCTCATCATAACCTTTTTCATTAACATCAATAAAGTTAGCACCAAGGTTTTTAGAAAGATTCCCATCTTCCTCTCTATCTCCTAAAACTATAACCTTTGAAAAGCTTTCAATACCCTTTCCCAGCTCTTTTAGAGAATCCAAAACCATCTGAGTGTTTGGCTTTCTTTTAGTAACATCTTTTACAAACCTTTTATCCAAATCAAACTCAGGGTGAAGTGATGCATACTTAGAATCAATATCAGGACAATACTGCCAGTTATCTATCCTAATACCCAAGCCTTTCAAATCCAAATCAATCTGTTTGTTAATCTCTTCCACTCTTTTGCAATCAAATAGTTTCCTAGCTACACCCCCTTGATTTGTAACAACAACATTGGTAGTATTGTATTTAGTCTGAAGTGTAGATAGCGCATTAACAACCCCTAAATTATATTTAAGTTCCTCTTTCCAGTTATCATTTTTTCCAAAAAAGTCATTATTCTCAATTATTGTACCATCCCTATCTATTACCAAAAGAACTTCCTTTCTATCAACCACATTCTTTATGTACTCAATGATTCCCGTAGTAGACATCGCATCCTCAGTAGTATACGCCATTTCCCCATTAACACCTAAAATTGCCTCTCTCTCAGCAGTAATCCCGGGGGTATTTTTATTTATAAAATCAGGTCCTTTAATATAAAGATTAGGTTTTAACAAATTAATAACATCAACCCCTAGCTTATAATTTGATATCACAACAAAATCCACAAACTCACAACAAGCAGTCATGTAAGCCCTTAAATTTTCTGTATAAATTGGTCTTCCAAAACCTTTCCTATCTGTCACAAAATTATCAGCTGTAATAGAAACAAACAAAACATCGCATTTATTTTTTGCTGATTCAAAATGCTTGAAATGTCCTGGGTGGATCAAATCAAAACCCCCATGGCATAATCCAACTTTGTTTCCCTGTTCCTTAAAAAAAGAAATTTTTTTCATAGCATCATCACTTGACAAAATCTTTCTAGAAACATATTGTTTAAGATTATTTACCTTCATCATAAAAAGATCACCCTTAATCCTTTATTGTTAAATAATGTCATTAAAGACGACAAAAACAAAAGCAAAAATTAAAAAATGGGCCCGACCAGATTCGAACTGGCGACCTTCGCCTTGTAAGGGCGACATCATAGCCACTAGACAACGAGCCCATCCATTTCAAGCTGGAAAAGCCTTTGCTTTATATTTTTTTCCAAAAATCTTCAATTAAGAAAATCCATCACAAAATATATAAACAAAAGCCCTTAAATAACAAAGGTAGTCAAGATATACTATTGCCCAGACACACCATATATAATCAAGGCGTGCTATAGTTAAGAGACGCTACTTTCGAGACATACAAAACTATCTTAAAAGATTTAATCTTGAATACAAAAAACAAAAAGGTGGTATTAAATGAAAAAATTCGAATACGTTGATTTAGAGTATATTCCAAAAAAAGAAGAACTAATCTGTTATTACTTAGTTTCTAAAGCAAAATCAAACTCAATAGAATCTGTTTCCTCACAAATTGCTGCAGAAAGTTCAATAGGCACATGGACAGACATATACACCCTAACAAGCTCAATACAAAAAAGACTATCCCCTCACGTTTATTCAATAACAAAAATCTCCAAAAATTTATACAAAATAAAAATTGCATATCCAATTGAGCTTTTCGAACTAGGCAATCTTCCTCAACTCCTATCAGCAATTGCCGGAAACATATTTGGAATGAAATTATTAAACACACTAAGACTTGAAAACATATACTTCCCAAAAAAGTACATAGAATCATTCAAAGGTCCCTTGCATGGTATCGAAGGGATTAGAAAAATAACAGGTGTATACAATCGTCCATTTGTAGGAACAATAATAAAACCAAAAGTGGGTCTAAGCGCAACCGAACATGCAAAAGTAGCCTACGACGCGTGGGTTGGTGGAATAGACATAGTAAAAGATGATGAAAATCTCACAAACATGACATTTAACAAATTCAGAGAAAGAATTAAAAAAACCCTTGAACAAAAAAGAAAAGCAGAGCAAAAAACAGGCGAAAAAAAGCTATACCTTGCAAACGTTACTGCAGAATCTTTAGAGATGCTAAAACGTCTTGATTATGTAAAATCTTTAGGTGGAGAAACCATTATGGTAGATATTCTAACAACTGGTTTTGGAGCACTTCAAACCCTTAGAAACAACTCAAAAGGGCTAATAATCCATGCTCACAGAGCAATGCATGCCGCAATCACAAGAAATCCCCATCATGGTGTTTCAATGCTTGTAATCGCAAAAATATCAAGACTTGCAGGAGTAGACTTAGTTCATATTGGAACAGCCGTTGGCAAAATGCAAGGTTCAGAAAGCGAAGTTAAAATAATATTTAATGAAATTGAGGCCGATAAGATTGAAATGGAATCTCTAACAGAAGACTGGAGCAAAATAAAACCCACGCTTGCGGTAAGTTCAGGCGGACTTCATCCAGGGCATATCCCCGCACTATGCAAAATCTTTGGCGTTCACACAGTATTTCAATTTGGTGGTGGATGTCATGGCCATCCTAAAGGAACGACTCAAGGAGCTAAAGCAATAAGACAGGCACTTGACGCAAGCCTATCAAAAATTTCCTTAAAAAAATATGCCCAAAATCACCCTGAATTAGCTCTGGCAATAAAAAAGTGGGGCTAATCTTTCTTTTTTTCTTATCTTTTGTTCCTATTTTTTTCCTTGTAAACATTCTCCAACCACTAAATAGACTACTATATTGAAAAAAAGCTGACATTTTCAGCGGTTAGTGCTTTATCCAAATCTAACACTGCAATAGTTCTATTCTCTCGAAGAGTGTTTATAGGATTATGTGCGCCGGGATTAATTACAAGTGTTTTCCCAAAAAAATACGCTTCTTTCTTATGAGTGTGTCCCGTCAAAATAATATCAAATTCTTGTTGTTCAATTATTTCCAAAAGCCTCTTTTTATTATCGCCATGTATTAATGCTATTCTTCTTTTGTCCAAAATAATCGCACCCTCTTCTTTTAGACAATAAAAGCCCAATTCATTTGATGTTCTCTCAAGCTCATCCTTGTTAGCATCAATATTTCCAAATACAAAATACAACTTAAAATCTCTAAACTCCCTTAATGCATCCTCTGATGTAATATCACCACAGTGCAATATTACATTTATATTCTGTTCATTAAATATCTTACATGATTTTTTAATAGAAGCAATGTTTGAATGAGTATCTGAAATAATTCCTACCTTCATACTTTTCACCCTTTATTACTTTCTCATCAATTTAATTCTCCTAATAATTTCGTTAATATAATACAACTATATCTAATAACTATTTAAATATCTTCGGACATATAATATCATTGCCTATGTCTTTTCTTCATTAAAACTAAAAATCTGCCATAGTATGTCTCTAAAAGCAACAGTAAAAAATCCTTAGCACAAAGATAACTAACTCTCCAAAAAAACAAATAATAATCTAAACACTCATATTTGAATTAGATAAATATTTAAAGTATTAGTTTTTCTTTTTTCTCAAAGTGGGGGTGCCGGAGCGGTCAAACGGGACAGGCTTAGGACCTGTTGGCTTAGTGCCTACCAGGGTTCAAATCCTTGCCCCCACATATTTTGTTATTGTAGCTTATACACAATCTTTTTCTGAACAATTGTACTGCATACTAGTTTTTCATTAATAGAAAAGCATACCTCGTGTTTAAACACGAGGACTTGGTACGCTTTTTTGTAATGAAAAACCTCGGCATAAATGTCGAGGTATCTTTAGGATAGTCGAGGTTAATCCTTGGATGAATCCGTCTATTCTCACTTTGGCTTGAAAGACCAAAGTATGCGAAGTGATGCTGGATTTCATGAAATCTACAACCTCGCTTGAACGTAGCGTATGATTTTATATTACCAACATACCTCGCTCTTTAGGGTGAGGTTGTTGATTATATTAACTTTTGCTTGTATTCTTTAAATTTGTTGGATATTATTACTAAAGTGATATTATTACTAAAGTAATTATTCGAAAATATCCAATAAAAAAATCCAATAATATACTCTTCAAATCTTCTCAAAAATACGTAAACACCACTGTCAAGTGAATAAAAAAACAGATTTTTCCGTCAAGAAATCAGAAAGATTTATATAGTAGTTTTTTCATCCTATTACCTAGTGTTCATCAATGGGCAACCGGATGGACAAGGATTTCTAGCAAACCAAACGCACAAAAGTAGAAGAGAGTTTTTTAACACGGAGGTGTTTTTTTAAATGAAAGGAATGAAAGTAATGAGGAAGATAGTTGCGCTTAGTGCAGGCGTATTAATGCTTGGCGCAACAATAGGCAGTGCAATGGCTGTAGATTTAGGAGATTATCCATCACCATTTGCAGGCTCAACAGGATATAACGGCAAGATTGTTGTAGGCTCAAAAGCTTTAGCAATTGATATCGTTGGTTCTGTTAATGTAGCAGCATCATTTACAGGTGCTTCTGGACAAGGACAAGTTGTAATTGAAACTGCTATAGGTAGTGTTGCAAACGCAGTTGCTTTTGATCAACTAGAAGCTGATGGAGTAACAACTGTTGATGAGATGCCAATGAAAGGAGAGGACAGATCTCTAAAGTTTAGATACCGGGATTCCGAGTGGTCATTTATGAAGGGATTTGGAAATGATAAAATTACTGAAGATTTAGTAATAGAAATAACTGCTGGAGATGGAGATTCCGATTGTGAACCACAAGAAGCTATTAGCGTAGACACTTTTGACTATAGTTATGAAGATAAAACTTCAGAATTAAAAAGTGCAGTGGATAGAATCTTGAGAAGATCTGGTGATAGTGAAGAATTCAAATACAACATCGATTTGTTTGGAGTAAAGTATCAAGTAGTAGCAACAGGTGTAGATGTGAGTGCAGCTTCAAAATCGGATAAGTATACTTCATTAACCGGCGAAGATTTGATGCTTAAGAGGACCAACTCCGATGCATATGTTATCAGGGGAGATGAGATACAGCTAGATGCCTTTGGTTATCCAGGATACACATTAAAGGTTGTAAGAATCTCTGAGAATGTTGGAAGCGATACAGGAAGAATTACAGTTGCCTTGCTAAACGATGGTGTTGAAGTAGACCAAGCTACAATTGATGAAGGAACCAATGGAGATGTATTATATGATGACGATGATGATATGTCAATTGATGTAGTTGTAGATGAAGTTAGCTACGATGCATCCACAAGTGAATACTTTGGTAAGATTAGTTTCACAAGTGGTGAAAAATCAGTTGGAGACTATCTAGATGCTGATGAGATTTGGAGCCTTGATACACTAGAGCTTGGTGGAACCTATACATCACCTGAATTGCTAATAGAAATCAGTGTAAATGCACCTGGTGAAAATGAGGATGATTGGGAATGTATCTTTGATGACAACCAGTATTTGTACAAAGGTCAATCTCTTGGTATGCTTGATTACTTAGAACTTGGATTTACTGAACTTTCAAGTCCAGTCACAGGCACCTTTGATGTAAAAATTAATAGTGATGGAAATCTTGAAATAAGGACAGGAAGTAACGTTTACATGGATGTTGGAGAAGAGTATGCAGGAAGAACATTTACCTTTGACATAGACACATGGGACTTAATCAAGATTACAAATGTGAAAGATGATGACTTACCTACATTTAATCTCAACACGAATGATGCAGGCGAGGCTGCAGACTTCTGGATAGATGATGACTCTGATAAGGTATACACAGTAGAATTCGATGGAAGCGATCTAGTAATTACTGAGCCAGAGCTTGCAGGATACACCGAACTGATAATAGCAGGAATCGATGAAACTGCAGGTTGGACCAACGTAAACGTTCTAGATGGAGATGACATTGCAGTAAGGGTAGGTTCAAAGACAGACTATGGAACAAAGGTAACTTCTTACTCAAACTCTGGAAAGTCAGCAGGATTTGAGATTGTAGAAGACGCAGTAAGATACCAAGTCTATGCGGGCAAATCCGTTAGCTCATCAGGCAACGAGCTAACCGTTGGTGTTGGAGAGCAAGCAGTTTCAGGAACTGTCAAGAGAGTAGGCGCAAGCCCACTTCCAGTAGGATTAGCAATACTCGATAGTGACCTCTCTTCAGCTGATGCAGTGAAAAATGACCACTATATCGTAGTTGGTGGACCTTGCGCAAATAGTGCAGCTGCTGCCTTACTAGGTGTTGGTGGAGACAACTGTGGTGATGGATTTACCCCTGGTGAAGCTATGATTAGACTCTTCACAAACGGTGATAAGTACCAATTGCTTGTCGCAGGCGCTGAAGGACAAGACACACTTTTGGCTACCAAAGTTCTAGGTTCATATGCAACCTATGCAACGAAATTTGAAGGCAAGACAGAAGTGAAAGTCAAAGGCACAAAACTAAGCGACGTAGAAATAACAGGTTAAAAATAACCTTTTTTTCTTTTTTTTTCTTTTTCTAATAATTCTCAAAAAATTTTATCAACTCTAAAAATACCCTTAGAAACTCTTACAAAGTGATAGCCTTAATAATATTATCCTTAGTTCTAATTATTTTTACATTAAATTCGTTTCTATTATTTGAACCTACAACACTCACAAGCCGGTCTCTTAAAACACAAATGGATTCATCATTAAAAAACCCCGTAAAACCCTTTTTTAATCTCACAATCTCGCCCTTTCTAAATGGGTTTTTTAGTACATTATCCTTTATTATTTCCATTCCCAAATCAAAAATATCTTTACCAAACCTTTCTTTAATCTCATCCAAAAAAACATAAAACTCATCAAAATCTTTTTCCTTAGAAATTCTTTTTCCAAGCTTATAACTTAAATAATTTTGAGCAGAAAACAAAAAATTATGCTTCTTACAAAACTTGGCTATTTCAAACATATCTGATTCATTAAAAGGGATTTTCATTTTCTCAAGTCTTTTTGAATTAAACAAAACAACCGGAGCAACAACTATTCTTATCCCTTTTTTTTGTGCATAAATAATATTATCTAAAATCTTATTCAAGTCATATCCACTAACCCCTGACAGCACCCTAGCCTTCTTTTGGTCAAGAGAATGTATAGAAATATTTATTTGGTTAAGACCACATTCAAAAAACTCATCAATCTTTCTCTTAGACAAAACGCTTCCATTAGTAATAAGTATAATTCCTTTAACCTTATTATTGGATTTCAAATCTCTAAATAGTCTATTTAGTGGTGAATAAAACAAAGGTTCGCCATGCGCATTAATAAACACATAACATTTATTTTTCTTAAGATTTAATAACTTCTCAAGCTCGCTTATCAAAAACTCCTCTTCAATAACAAAATCCCTGCTTCTTAGGTCTTGGTCAACTGAGCAAAACAAACACTTCAAATTGCATCCACTAACAGGTTTAAGCTCAATTGCATTAGTCCCTCTATCAATAATTCCAAACCCAACATGTCCAATTAATGGTATACTAAGTCCCTTATGAAGATATGTTGCGGATTTATTCGTAAAATTGCTTTTAAGATTTGATAACCCTTTCTCAATTACATTTAGAATACTATTCAGAGCAGTGTCATCCTCAAACTCCAAAAAATCAAAACCCACATCTATTGCGCCGGCATCCAACAAATCTTCTTTAGAAACTGGAAAAGAAAAATTATCCATCAAAACTGAGTGGTCATCAAAAAATTTAATATCTGTAAAAAACTTTTTGCAAGACATTTAGCTCTCCTGTCCTGTTGTATCCTCTTCTTCCTTTTCCTTAACTGGCTTCTTTTGGCTTTGTAACTTAGAAATATCAAAGCCTTCTCCTTTCTCTATAAAAGTAAAAGTCTTTTTCTCAACCAAAGTAAACTGTCTAATATCCACACTTTTAACAGGATAAATCTTTGATAATGCTTTTCTCATATCTCCTTGCATTCCAAAACCTATAACGCTATTAGCAAAATCCTCATAAGGCATACTCATAACATATTTAGCAATAAGAGCCCTTGCTGCATTTCTTAGAAGTGTCTTTTTAGTAGTTGAAGCATTACTAACAGTAATAATCATATATTTAACCCTTACAAATTTATTATCTTTAGTTTCACAAACAAAAGAAGCATCAAGTCTATCTCTTCTAAGTCTTACCATTCTCTTAATTGCTGAGGAAGACATATTATAATCAATTATATTTGTTCCTGCTCCATCTTTTCCAATCAACTTATCACAAAGCAGTTTAACATTAACATAAGAATTCTTAGACTTATTAGTAAGTGTTCCAAGATTTGCCGTTATAGTCTTTCCCAAAAGCTTTTCTTGACTATCCACAAAACTTTCTCCAACAAAAGCATTTCCAAGCATCTGAGGAGCATAAATCTTAAACCATTTTTTCTTAACAACCTTACTAATCGTCTTATTGCTGACTTTTGCCATTTTCAAAACCTTAATTTTATAATCTCTAAATCATCTATTCTAATTAAAACATATCATGTTTAAATAAACATTCTAATCTCAATAACACACGTTATCACTTGGAATTAATGGTGAATTTATAAATCTTTTTGTTATTGCATTAAGCATGGTGAAATATTTAAATATTCAAAACACCAATAAATGAAAAACCTTTGCATAAATGGCGAGGTATCTTTAGAATAGTCGAGGTTAAACGTTATGTGAATCCGTCTATTCAAACTTTTGGCCTCCAGACCAAAGTATGCGAAATGATGCTGGATTTCACGAAATCAAATATTAATTTTAGTATGAGAAACCTATTAAACATCATGTATCAAAAACATAATACTAAAATGAAAAATCCTTTTTAACATTTTCTACCCTAAAGTAGCTATAAATTATTAAACAAGCAGATATTATCTCGAAACATGAAAAATACTACTATTGAGTTCAATTATGATTTAGGTGATGGAAGTTCTCCCCTTCATTTATGTTCATTGGATCCTGAGATTTCCTCAAATGATCTATCGCAGATGTGTTCTTCTATAGATGGGGCAATTAATGGATTAAATATTTCTAAACTCGAAGAGACACTGAAAAAAATTGCTGTGTTCAAGAATATTGAAGAGCTTTTAATAGAAGTATTTGATAACGAATATGAAGTTCCCAATCCTTTAAAACCTTACCGAGAAGCATTAGAAGAAACCTTATCAAAAAAAGGAATGTTTAATGGTTCAATAATGGTGGTCGCTGGCGGTGTAAGTTTACCGTTGACAACAAAAAAAGGAGGATACTTTGATTTCAAGGCAACAACACCCAAGGCAATCCCTGCTGAATTATTGCCCGATGAGTATCCTATTGGAAAAACAATAAAAGAGCTACTACCTATTTATAATCTGTGTTTGGATGATTTAGCTAGATATTTTGCATTTGCATTTGTGTTGCTTCCAGAGAATGGAGAAAAGATAAGTTTAGTAAAAAGAGCAAAAGGATTAGGTATTTCTGCAGATTGCATTGCTTTTTCAGGAGGAACCCCTGAATTCCCAAAAGATCATAACAAAGAAGACTTTAATATCACTGATTATTTTAAAAATATAATACTCACTGAAATGGTTGAAGAATATAAATTGAACGCCAATGAAATTAACATAGGGTCATCTTATTTTACTGATGATAGAGATACAATTCCATTTTTATCAGTTGAGATTATAACACCACTTAGTCTCAAAGAAATCGCTCAAAGATGTTATGGCAATTTAGAAAGTATAAAAGAACATCCTGTCATACTTTCCGCCGATTTTAATTCTATTCCTAGATTGATAAACAATTTTGCAATGTTGCCTAGCACCGCTTATGTTCTTAGTCAAATATACGAACACAAACAAAACAAATAGTAGAACATTGTAAAAGTATTTTTAATATTTTTTTACTTTCTTACAATAGAATTTCCATCAGCTTTGCCCTTTACGGAATTAGGGCTAACTTTCTCTTTAAAATCATCAACAAGCCTTGATAGTTCTTGAATCCCTTGAGTGAATTTTGGTATAACATCCTTAAAAACCATCTCCATCGCCTTAAAATCACTTGAAAACTGCACAACATGTGTATCATATTGTTTCATCCTATCAAGAACCGATTCCTCAATAGATTTCACCTGCTCTGTTAAAACTCCAAGTTTCAACTCAACATTCTTAATTCTATCCTCAGTTCGTTCCTTCCACTCCGCAACCTTTCTCATATTATTAACAATATCAGTCCATCTCTCCTCAATAATCTGTTCAGAGATCTGCTGAATTTTATCTACCATATCCGTATCAAGCCCTGCTTGTCCTTGGGGATAATTAGCATACCCAGTCTCTTGTTGTTGTGGGTACTCAATAGATGCTTGTTTTGGGCTTTCATCTAAATTACCATTCTCAAAAGGCACCTCTCTTACCCTAGAATCATTCATATCCGCTTGGCTTAAAGCATCATAAATTTGGTGTGATTTAAACCCTTGAGCTTGCAAAGCCTCTATTATCTGCTGATTTGAATATCCCAAATTCCTTAACTTAAGCACAAAATCAACTGGCACTGTATTCTCCATTTAAAAGACCACCATCCTTTTCAAACAAAATAAATATATAAACTTAACCTTTTTCACCGCATATCCTTTCCCTTTAACCTTGAATTCAAAATCTTATCAACACTTTCCCTTGTAACAAACTCAACAGGATTCCAAAATTCTAAATACTTCTTAATCGCTTCAACATCCTCTTTTTTAGCAAAACCAATAGCCTCTCCGGCAAGTTGCAAAAATCTTTGATTAAGCTCCTTAATTGAATTATCAATCTCCTTAATCTTAATATTTATCTCATTTAAATTTGAATTAGTTTCCTTAGCAAGCTTAATAAGGTTCTGCTCTAAAAGCTCAACCTTCTTTGATGAAACACTAAGTCTATCCTCAATAAGTCTTGTTTTATTCTCAATATCATCAAGCCTTTCAGAATATTTAGAAAACTGTGAAATTGCAACCTTTGAATCTGGACTCTTAAACAAATCCCTATCTTGACCCTGTTGAGCAGGCTGACCTGAAACCTGATTATACTGTCTTCCTTGTTCCATCATTCAAAAAATTATACCTTTCATATAATAATATTTTGTAACCATTGCAAAATAGTCATAATATCCCTAATATTCTCTTTAAAAAAAACAAAATTTAAAAACAAATCAATTAATTAAAAACACAAGTGGTCTTAAATTAAAATAGATTATACAAAATAACTATCAAATTTTTCACAATAACAAAACTACTAAAAAAGCTATCTACAAAAAAGTACAAATGATTTGAAAAAAAATGGAAGAAAACATATGCCCCTTTGAATCAATAAGAGAAGGAGAAGAAACAGTCCTTAAATTTGATTGCCGAAATTGTCCTTATTCTCCCTCAATTGAAGACAACAAATCCTGCATGAAAAATGTACTAAGAGCCTTAGGGGAAACAGAACTTTCTACAAAAATAATAATGAACAAGCACAGGGACTACGAATACGATTTCCATCAAACAATAATGCTTGTTGAACTAGTAAAACTCTATATCAAATTTCAAAAAAATAAAAAACTAACATCATTTATTTCAATCTCAAATGATTTATCTAACCCCTATAGAGAAATAAGTGATAATTTTGTAGAATTCAAAAAGATAATCCAAGAATATCTCTTAGAAGACCCAATAGGTGCTTATGTAAGACTCCTTCGTCAATCAAGAGAACTAAAAATCCTTCAAAAAAACTCTGAAGACGAAAACAAAAAAATATACCTTCAAGAATTAATCCAAAAATTTGACTTAGTAATTGGCGAACTAAAAAAAACAAGACTAATAATCTCAGCAAACCCATATCTTGCAGGAATTGAAATTGGAGATAGAACAATCTATAGAAATATCCTAAACCCAAGTGTCAAGCCTGATTTTATGTACACAAAGCTAATGGCATCATATCCAAAAGATGCCTTAGCAATTGATTCTTATGAACTCCCAGATGGCACCGAAGTAACAGTCTTTGAAGAACCTAGTTCAATCCAAAAAATGTATCATATAATCCCGCCTGAATTCAGGCTTTCAGAAGAAAAATACTCAATCCTTGAAACCGCAAGAAACATAATCTCTGAACACAAACCTAAAAAATCTGAATTTGTTGATCCAAAAAGAATGAGAGAAATATTCTTTCAGATAGGAAGAGGTCTAATAGAAGAACTATCAGAATACAAACATCTAAACTTCACAGAAGAAGAAATTAACGAAATCGCAAAAATTCTAGTAAGATACACAGTAGGTTTCGGACTAATAGAAGTAGTAATGGGAGATATTAAAATCCAAGATCTAGTAGTAAATAGTCCGCAAGGACGAACACCAATATTTCTAATTCATGAGCAATACCATGAATGCACTACTAACATAATACCCACAATAAACGAAACAGAATCTTGGGCTTCAAAACTAAGAATGATTTCAGGAAGACCCCTTGATGAAGCAAACCCCATTTTAGATACTGATATCGCATTAGAATCCTCAAGAGCAAGAGTAGCCGTGATTTCTGCACCTCTAAATCCAACAGGCTTAGCATACGCATTTAGAAGGCATAGGGACAAACCATGGACACTTCCATTATTCATCAAAGCAAGGATGATAAACCCTTTAGCTGCAGGCATAATTAGCTTCCTAATTGATGGTGCAAGAACAATACTTGTAGCTGGAACAAGGAGTGCTGGAAAATCCTCATTTTTAGGCTCCATGATGACTGAAATAATGCGCACACTAAGAATAATCACAATAGAAGATACACTAGAGCTTCCCACAGATTCCCTAAGGGATTTAAACTATAACATACAATCAATGAAAGTTGCAGCGGCTCTAACAAAAAACTCTTCTGAAGTTCCAGCAGACGAAGGAATAAGAACAACGCTTCGTCTTGGAGACTCCTGCCTTATAGTAGGCGAAGTAAGAAGCACAGAAGCAAAAGCACTTTATGAAGCAATGAGAGTAGGAGCACTTGCAAACGTAGTAGCAGGAACAATTCACGGAGATAGTCCTTACGGAGTTTTTGATAGAGTTGTAAACGACCTTCAAGTTCCAAAAACCTCATTTAAGGCAACAGATATAATTATTGTCGCAAACCCAATAAAATCTGCTGATGGGCTTCACAAATGGAGAAGAATTACCCAAATAACTGAAGTAAGAAAAAACTGGGAGCAAGACCCTTTAGCAGAAAACGGATTTGTAGACATAATGAAATATGACTCAAAAAGAGATGAATTAGTGCCTTCAGATGACCTAATCCATGGAGACTCTGAAATACTCAAATCCATCGCATCCAATGTAAAAGAATGGGCTGGAAACTGGGACGCTCTATGGAGCAACATAATACTTAGAGCCAAAATCAAAGAAGAAATTGTAAAAATCTCAGACAAATTAAATAACCCCGATCTCTTAGAAGCCGACTTTGTAATCCTTGCAAACGATGAATTTCACAGATCCTCTGATTACGTGCTCTCAAAACACGGAAAACTTGATAGCGACAAAATATTTCAAAGATGGTCTGATTGGCTAATCGAAGAAGTTAAAAAAAGCAAATGGAAGAAAAAAATCTTATCCTAACAGATTTTTAACATTAGTTTTTTTCAAAATAAAAACTTAATTTCAAATTGGTCTTAAAATATTTTCACTTTAGATCTTTGCACATCGCTAAGGCATAAAAAGACTCATACTGACTTAAAAAAGGGCTTTTACAATGAACCAAGATGAATACACAAAAGAGATAGCAGCCAAATACAAAAAGAGAATTGCCTCTCTTATCTCAAACAGCCCTGAAGACAATGCAGAAAACATAATCTCCGCAGATTACAAAGAATTTAAAAAAGAGATGGAAAAACCAAAGCTATCATTTTATGAAAAACTTTGCAGTCTATCTGAAAATCTTTTAAAAGTAGCTCCTGACAAAAAAACAAGAAATCAACTTGAATACGATATAGAAACATGTCACCTAAACATTACACCTGAAGGTGCCACAAGCTTTTCAGTATTCTTCCCACTTATCGGGATGCTTTTAGCAATATTCACAATTGCCCTAGTCGGTTTTCTAAATGAAAATTATGATTTTTTCATGATATTTTTCTTTTTAGCATTAGGGATGTTTGCAATGATCCCCTTGCAAAAAATCCCTTCAATCCTTGCAACACGCTGGAGAATGAAATCATCAAACCAAATGGTTCTCTCAATATTTTATATTGTAACCTACATGAGACACACCTCAAATCTTGAGCTTGCAATAAGATTTGCAGCAAACCATCTAATCCCGCCATTATCAATAGATTTTAAAAAAATCCTTTGGGACGTAGAATCCGGAAAATTCAGAACCCTAAAAGATTCCCTAAACAACTATTTAATGAGATGGAAAGGATATAATGATGAATTCATAGAAGTATTCAGGATAATTGAAAGCTCCCTTTACGAAGGCTCTGAAACCCGAAGAATAGAAATCCTAAACAGAGCCCTATCATTCATACTTGATGAAACATATGAAAAAATGCTTCATTTTGCCCAAGACCTTAAAGGTCCAATAGACTCTTTAAACATGATTGGGATTGTGCTTCCCATACTAAGTCTGATAATGCTTCCTTTAGTTGCCGGACTAATGGAAGGAGTAAAATGGTATCACATACTATTGCTATATGATGTTCTTTTGCCATTTGCAGTATTTTACATGGCTATCCAAATCCTTTCAACAAGACCCACAGGTTATGGTGGTGGAGGAATAGAAGAAGAGCTTTTAATCTCTGCACCTCCAAAAAAGCAGATTAACTTTGCAGGCCTTAAATTTTCAATATCCCCTATCCTTGCAGCCATAAGCGTATTCTTGGTTCTTTTCTTAATAGGTTTAAGCCCGCTCATAATGCACGCAATGGATCCAACATTTGATATTGAAATAATCCCTTCAGTAATGAACTTTTTAGGATATACCTTAAATCAGCAAACTGAGCAATACATAGGTCCCTTTGGCATAGGTGCAGTAATACTATCTCTTTTCATATCACTAGCATTTGGACTCTCAATTGCAATCTACTTTAACATAAAATACTCAGCAATCAACAAGCAAAGAGAAGAAGCAGCACTTCTAGAAAAACAATTTAGCTCAGCATTATTTCAATTAGGAAATAGGCTTGCAGATGGAATCCCTGCAGAACTAGCAATAGAAAATGTAGCAACAATTGGTGGCGATAACCTAATCGGAAGATTTTTCAGAATAATAGCTGACAACATAAAAAGGCTTGGAATGGGGATAAACGAAGCTATCTTTGATAGGAAACACGGTGCTATTATGTATTACCCTTCAAACATGATAGAAAGCTCAATGAAAGTATTATCCCAAAGCGTGACCAAAGGACCACTAATCGCATCAATTGCAATGCTTAACGTTTCAGAATACCTAAAACAAATCCATAGAGTCAACGAAAGACTTAGGGATCTATTATCCGATATCATAACAAGCATAAAATCCCAAATGAACTTTTTGACACCTGTAATCGGCGGAGTAGTCGTAGGTATTACCGGGCTTTTATCAAACATAATCAACCTAGTAAATGAAAAAAGCAACGCAATAAACTCTGCAGGGCTTGGAGGCGAAAGTGTTCCAGGTGCTGCAGGACAGTTCCAAAGTATATTCAGTATTGGCATTCCAACATATTTCTTCCAAATAGTAGTAGGTATTTATGTAGTAGAAGTCATAATCATCATGTCTTACCTTGCATCAACCATAGAAAAAGGTGAGGATTCAGTATATAGAAAATACACCCTAGGAAAAAGCCTATCCCGAGGAATAATTCTTTATTTCTTAGTTTCAACAGTAGTCTCAATAATGTTTAGCCTGATAACAGTAGGGATAAGTCAGTTTATGGCTTAATTATATGAATCTGTAATTCCCATACTTTGGTTAATTTTTAAAGCTGAAAGTTTGACTAGACTGATTAACATAACGTTTAACCTCGACTATCCCTGAGATACTTGGGGAATTTACGCCGAGATTTTTCATTTGAATAGTAGTACAGTTGAGTTTTTAAATGGCAACCTCTAAGATACTCTAAAACGCAAAATTTCAAAAATTAAAAAGGCAAAGCACGAAAGATTATGATAATTTTTTTATTAAATCTAATAAACCTTAAAGCCATCTCATACTGTTTCATTTCCTTGTCATAATCTCAATAACATCCCCATTTGAAAGCACAAAATCTCTTCCAACAGGCATCTTCTTTTTCACATCAATCGCCTTTACAAAATTATCTCCAATATCACTATGAACCTTATATGCAAAATCTAAAGCTGTAGAGCCGGGTTTCATTAAAAAGCAATCCGGAAGCACATTTCCGTATTGATCCTCAAGTTTACTAACTCCCCCTGGAAAAACATAAACATATCTTAAAACATCAAAAACGCAAGTATTTAATATCTCTTGAACCCCTGTAGAGCCAAGCCTTTTCAAAACAGAATTTCTAATAAACTCTAAAGCCCTCTTTTGTTTTTCATCAAGACTATCCTCTTTTAAAATCCTGAAATCTGATTCTCCGGGAATATACTCAATAAGCCCTTTTTTCCCTGCCTCTCTTAAAGCAAGTTCAGCCTCACTTGAGCATGGAATGATCTTATAATCCGAAAACTCTTTTCTAAGCCTCTCAATATTCTCCATTGCACAAGGTGTATCTGCCTTATTTGCAGCAATTACCATCGGCTTAGTTCTCCTTCTAATTTCTTTAACAAATCTGCTAAGATCCTCATCACTCCAAGAAGTAATAGCCTTCTCTTTCAAAGACAAAGAATTAGCAATATCTTTAATCATATCCTCATCAGCACCAAGCCCAGTAAACTGTTTTGCAATGGCCTTAGAAATCTCCTCATGTTCCTGCATAACCTGCCTTGAAAACCTACTCCAAACCTTCTTAAAAATCCCTAAAAACCACATATCAATCTCTGTATCCAAAAATCGAATATCATTTGCAGGGTCATAAGAATTAATTTCTACACTCTCTCCTTTCTCATTAGTGCTTCCTGAAGCATCAATAATATGAACTAAAGCATCCGCTTGCCTTAAATCATCCAAGAATTGATTACCCATTCCCTTACCTTCAAAAGCTCCGGGAACAAGACCAGCAACATCAATCATATCAATCGGAACAAACCTGTTATGATTAATACAATATCCATGTTTAGGCATGCATTGCACATTAAAAAACTCATCAACACATTTAACCTTGACAAAGCCTACCCCATGATTGGGCTTAATTGTTGCAAACGGAAAATTCGCAATATAAACATCCGCTAAAGTCGAAGCCTTAAAAAAAGTCGATTTCCCAACATTTGGTTTTCCTACAATGCCTATCAACATATTACCAAAGCATTTTTTCTAATAATATTTATCTCTTTCTATTTGCAAGTATCCCTAACTTTGCGCACAACAAAAACATTATTTCATACTTGTCTTAATCTATTCCTTTTGAAGCTATATGTTTTTTGAAGGTGTATAAATTTCCTTACTTTACATTTCTTACCTCAACATCTCTTCATTTACCCTATCTTTCTTTTCTCAACATCTCTTAACTCAACTTATATCTCAATCTTTAACATCTCTTCATTTACCCTATACTTCTTTTCTCAACATCTCTTAACTCAACTTATATCTCAATCTTTAACATCTCTTCATTTACCCTATACTTCTTTTCTCAACATCTCTTAACTCAACTTATATCTCTATCTTTAACATCTCTTCATTTACCCTATCTTTCTTTTCTCAACATCTCTTAACTCAACTTATATTTCTTTCCTCAACACCTTTTCATTTACCCTACCTTTCTCTTCTCAACATATATTTTCCTCATTTTTTTATCTAATATGCTCTACTCGACAAACTGGTTATGCTCACATTAAAACAAAATATTCAAGAACAATATCCAAAAGAACAAATGAAACTAAACAAAATAGAAAAAACACTCTTTTAGTGCACTTTTTTATTAGATTTTAAAATAAAAAGCTTTAAATAATCTTGTTTTCAGGATAAAACGTAGTGGTCTATACATTACTTCATTTAATAGTATCTTTACAATCAAATTATACACTCAACTAAATATCAACACAGTCAAATTTAGGTAACATTAAAAGGAAAATAAACATTAGTACAAAATCATAATGAAAAAAATTGGCATACATATCGAGGTATCCCGCGAATAATTGAGGTTAAAGGTTATGTGAATCCGTTCATTCAACCTTTTTGCTTGAAAAATCAACAACCTCCCCCTAAAGGGCGAGGCATATAGGTAATATAAAAACATGCACTGTATTAAAGCTAGGTTGTTGATTACAAAAAAGCGTACCAAACCCTCTTATTGAAACACGCGGTATGCTTTTCTATTAACCAAAGTATACAAAATGAACTAGGATTTCATGAAATCAAACTAATTTAGAGTTTCAAACTAATTCACAATTGAATTTCAAATCTATTTAAAATCTTTGAAAAATTCATAAAAAACCTTTTTACAATAAATTAACAAAAATAAAAAATCAGCACCCAAAGAAGGATACATCATGACAAATTTAAACACAAACATCTCAAATGAGGTTAAAACAATAGTACACAATCACACTAAACAAAAAAGGCTAAACCTATTATCTTTACTAATAGAAATTCAAGAAAAACAGGGATTTGTATCCCCAGATGATGCAGACTTCATCTCAACAGAATTAAAAATTCCCCTATCAAGAATATTTAGCATACTATCATTTTACAGCTACTTTAGTTTTCAAAAAAACGGAAAAATATCAATTCAAGTCTGTGATGGGACTGCTTGTAGAGTGAAAGGCAGTCTTGAAATAATAAAAATATTTGAAACCGAACTTGGAATAAAACTTGGAGAAACCACAAAAGACTTAGCATTTTCTCTTCAGGAAGTAAGATGCCTTGGAGCTTGTGCACTTGCACCCGTTGCAATGATAAATGGAAAAATATATGGAAACCTAAACAAAGAGAAAATAAAAGATATACTAAAAAAACATTCTCTAAATAAAAAATGAAAAACCCAAAAAACAAAAATCAAAAAAAGAAAACAACAAAATTAAAAACTTTAACTAGTGATCCAGTAACTAATAATACTACTCCTAATAATAATAATGCTAATAATACTAATCCTAATAATCCTAATAATAACCCAATCACTAATACCCTTGTCACTGATACCCTTGCGATTAAAAACACAACAAAAAAAATCAAAAGAACAAAAAGCCCTCATATAAAAAAATCTCATATAAAAAAACCTAGTTCAAAAGAAAATACATCAAAAAAGAATATAACAAAAAAACATACCATAAGCGAATACACCATCTGTGTTTGTGGGGCAACGGGTTGCAAATCCCGCGATTCATTAGACATAATTTCTGCAATAAAAAAAACAATAATTGAAAACAAATCCCTTCTAAACTCAAAAAAAATTTCCATCCAAATCAAACAGACTGGGTGTCATGGCTTTTGTCAAGTAGGTCCAACGGCAATAATACAACCACAAAACATATTCTACTGTCATCTCAAACCAAGTGATGCAAGTTCTATTATCGCTTCGATCATAGACAACAAAATACTCTCAGAAAAAACATTCTCAGATGAAAAAAAATCATATCCCTACTTTGCCGATATACCTTTTTTCAAACATCAAAACAGGGTGATACTAAAAGATTGTGGCTTTATCAATCCCTTAAACCTTGAAGAATATATTCATCTAGGTGGTTTTATAGGCCTTAAAAACGCAGTATTTGAAGGAAGCGAAAAAACTCTATTAAACCTAGAAAAATCAAAACTGAGAGGAAGAGGAGGCGCTGGATTCCCAACAGCAAAAAAATGGAGGTTACTAAAAGATGCAAAACTTCCTTCAAATAACGATTTAAACAACACACCAGATAACACTTCAAAAACAAATCCAAATAAAATTGATAACAATCGCATAATACCCTTAAAATACATCGTATGTAATGCCGATGAAGGCGACCCTGGTGCATTCATGGATAGAGGCATTCTTGAAAGTAACCCTTACTTACTACTTGAGGGTATGCTAATCTGTGCTTTCGTAACAGGCGCGAAAAAAGGCTTCATCTACCTAAGAAAAGAATACCCTTTAGCAGAGTCAACCCTTAAAAAAGCCATTCAAACCATGTATGAAAGAGGATTTCTTGGAGAAAACGTATTAAACTTAGGTTTTGATTTTGATCTTCAACTTATGAGTGGCGCAGGTGCATTTGTATGCGGTGAAGAAACTGCACTAATCCATTCAATTGAGGGAAATAGAGGCAATCCAAGACCAAGACCACCTTATCCTGCAAGTCAAGGAATATATTCAATGCCAACAAACATAAACAATGTAAAAACATATTGTTGCGTAACTCTAATCCTAAAAAATGGTGCAGAATGGTTTTCAGAATTAGGAGATGAAAATTCAGGTGGCACCCTAGTCTTAGCACTAAGTGGCAACATAAAAAACACAGGTCTCATCGAAGTAAATTTCGGTGAAAAATTATCAGTAATTATCGAAAAAATAGGTGGTGGTTCTCTTAACGGCAGTCACATAAAAGCAATACAGACGGGAGGTCCTTCTGGAGGTTGTATCCCCTATTCACTTAAAAATCTCAAAATAGGATATGAATCATTAAAAGAAGCCGGTTCAATAGTTGGAAGTGGTGGAATGATAGTGCTTGATGAAACAAACTCCATATTAGAACTCGCCCATTATTTCTTGGATTTTACATCAAAAGAAAGCTGTGGCCAATGTACCCCTTGTAGAGAAGGAACTAGGCAAATGAAATATATGCTTGAAAGAATCATATCAAAAGATGGTTCAATTCAGGATATCCAAAAAATAGAGAAACTCGCACATTATGTAAAGGAAAACTCCCTTTGCGGTTTAGGTCAAACCGCTCCAAACCCAATACTGTCCTCATTAAAATATTTTAAAGATGAATATCTATCAAAAGTAGCCAAATCAAAAATCACATACAAAATAATTGATAGCTGTATAGGTTGCCATAATTGTTATTCAGTTTGTCCTGTGAACGCTATCTATGGTCAAACAGGAAAAAAACACATAATACTCCAAGACAAATGCATTCATTGCGGAAAATGCGTTCAATCATGTCCTATAAATTCAATAATAAAAGTAGATATGACCGGAAAAGAAGTTAATTAAAAAAAATAATATTATAAAAAATAACGATATGAAGTATAATAATATAAAAAAATAATATAGTAAGAAATAGAGAAAAAACGAAATAAAAATTCAAAAAATAAGATATTCAATCAAAAAAAGGTGTTTATTTGCGAGTAATAATAAATGAACTGGATTATGAATTTAATGAAAAACTTACAATACTTGATGCTGCTAAAAAAGTGGGAATTGAAATCCCAACATTTTGTTATCATGAAAAATTAGAACCTAGAGCAGCATGCAGACTTTGTGTTGTAGAGGTAGTTGGCAGAGAAAATCTCCTAACCGCCTGCTCTACATATATCCAAGAAGGAATGGTTATTAACACTAACTCCCAAAAAGTTATTCAAGCAAGAAAAACAAATCTTGCACTCTTGATATCTGATCACCAATCTGATTGTTTACTTTGCAATAAGATGATAGATTGCAAACTTTTAGCCTATGCAAATGAACTAAACCTATCAATCACCCCTTATTACAATGTTCCTGACGAAAAAACTTCTTATTCATTTACAAAAATAGATGACTCATCACCCGCCTTTATCAAAAATCCTTCACGTTGTATAAAGTGTGGACTTTGTGTTCAGGTATGTGATCAGTTGCAGGATATTGATTGTATTGATTATCGAAACAAAGGCGGAAATTTTGAAGTTGGTCCAGCATTTAACAAAACTATAATCCAGACCAATTGTACCCATTGTGGCCAGTGTGTAATAAACTGCCCAACTTGTGCTCTTGAAGAAAAAAGCGATATTGATAACGTATTAAAAGCAATAAACGACAAAAAGAAAATAGTGATTGCACAGGTTGCACCATCAATAAGAGTTTCATTAGGCGAAGAATTTGGCATGCCTTTTGGAACTATAGTGACTGGAAAAATCCCAACCGCTCTTAAGATGCTTGGATTTGATTATATATTTGATACCGAACTTGGGGCTGATTTAACAATAATCGAAGAGGCAAACGAATTATTAGAACGGTTATCTAATAAATCAAACAATCCCCTTCCAATGTTTACATCTTGCTGTCCATCTTGGGTAAAGATGGTTGAAGACTCATATCATTTCCTAATACCAAATCTTTCAACCTGTAAAAGCCCACATCAAATGCTTGGAAGTATCGTTAAAACTTATTTCTCAGAAGTAATAGGGATAGATTCTAAAAATATAGTTTTAGTTTCAATAATGCCTTGCCTATCAAAAAAATTTGATATCGCAAGACCTGAAGTTAAAGGGCAGGTAGACTATTCTCTAACAACTAGAGAACTTGGAAGAATGATAAGAGGTGCTGGAATAAACTTTCCAATACTTTTAGACTCTCTATTTGACAATCCATTAGGCAGATCTTCTGGGGCTGGAACTCTCTTTGGCTCAAGTGGAGGAGTAATGGAAGCATCATTAAGGACAGCTTACGAATCTGCAACAGGAAAACCCTTAGAAAAAATAGAATTCAAAGAATTACGTCAATTCACCCAATCAAAATACGGTGAAATAAACCTTAACGAAAAATTGTTAAGATTTGCAAGCATAAATACACTCTCAAAAGCAAAAGAACTAATTGAAATGATTTTATCAAAAAAAATCGAGCTTGATTTTGTAGAAATAATGGCCTGCCCTCACGGTTGTATAGGTGGTGGAGGTCAGCCTATACCTTCTAGCGAAGAAATAATTTTAGCCAGAGCAAAAGCAATATATCAAAATGACTCAAAAAACCCAATCAGAAAATGCCATGAAAATCCACAGATAAAAAAACTATATTCTGAATATCTAAAAAAGCCTGGAAGTGAAATTGCTCATAACCTACTCCATACTAAATATTACAAAAGAACCTACTAACATAAGAATTTATTTAACAAGGAATTAATCAAAACAACTCATCAAAACAACCCAACAAAAGAACTAATCAGACAAATCTCCTATTTAAAAAGCCCTCCCATTCTAAATCAATCCGTATTTATTAAGAATTATTAACATAAATATTGTTAACATAAATATCATTAATACAAATATCATTAATAACATTAATATATATATAGCATAAATTGGTTCGAATTATTTGAAATCGCTTATTCTGAAATCATTTTGTGAAATCACTTAGTATGAAATAACCTAGTATGAAATAACCTAGTATGAAATAACTTAGTATGAAATAACTTATCACTTATCTGTGAATTATGAGATTAACAAGTTTCTAGAATAAAATATCCATTATTTAAGTCGAGAAATAAAAATCTCAAAATAATTAAATCTATATTCTGATTTCATTAAATCCAGTTCATTCGCATACATTGGTCAATAGAAAAGCATACCTCGTGTTTCAATAAGAGGGCTTGGTACGCTTTTTTGTAATCAACAACCTCGCTTTAATACAGCGCATGCTTTCATATTACCAACATACCTCGCCTGTTAGGGTAAGGTTATTGATTTTTCAAGCTAAAGTAAGAATAGACTGATTCATGCAAGGATTAATCTCGAATATTCACGAGATACCCAGGCATTTATGCTGAGGTTTTTCATTAATAAATTAAACTCCAATTTTAAAAAATTTCATTAAATTAGCTTTTAAAATAAAACATCTTCCAATCGAAACGTTTATAAATGGGACAAGATTCCCCTACAATTACTCGACAATTATCGCCACCAAGTTTCATAGCAAATATTTTTGTTCGGGGTCTATGTATGCTTAACTTTTTTCGTTAAGTATGAATCAGGCTGCTTTAAGATTTCTAATAAATTAGCTTTGCGACTAAAAAACTTCATACCCGTTTATCCTGCGGGAGATCGCTGCTATAGGGATTCGACTTAGCCATGCAAGTCAGAGAGTCTTGTGCTCTCGGCAAACTGCTCAGTAACACGTCGTTAATCTGCCCTTGGATTGGAGATAATCTTGGGAAACTGAGGATAATATCCAATAGGAGATTGATTCTGGAACGAACAATCTCAAAAAGTTCACGCGTCCAAGGATGAGACGGCGGCGGATTAGGTTGTTGGCGGGGTAACGGCCCACCAAGCCGAAGATCCGTAGGGGCCTTGACAGAGGGAGCCCCGAGAAGGACCCTGAGATACTGGTCCTAGCCCTACGGGGTGCAGCAGGCGCGTAACCTTTACAATGCACGAAAGTGTGATAAGGGAATCCCTAGTGCTTATGGAAACATAAGCTTTTGGCAAGGGTAGGAACCTTGTCGAATAAGCAGTGGGTAAGACCGGTGCCAGCCGCCGCGGTAACCCCGGCGCTGCAAGTGGCGATCAGCATTACTGGGCCTAAAGCGTTCGTAGCCGGTTTTGTAAATTCTTTGTGAAATCGTCAGGCTTAACCTGACGGCGTGCAGAGGAGACTGCATTACTTGAGATCGGGAGGCGTTAGAGGTATTTTGGAGGGAGCGGTAAAATGCTATAATCTCTAAAAGACCACCTGTGGCGAAGGCGTCTAACGAGAACGATTCTGACGGTGAGGAACGAAGGCCAGGGGAGCAAAAGGGATTAGATACCCCTGTAGTCCTGGCAGTAAACTCTGTGGGTTAGGTGTGGGCTGTCCTTCGAGGACATTCCGCATCGTAGCGAAGGCGTTAAACCCACCGCCTGGGGAGTACGGTCGCAAGGCTGAAACTTAAAGGAATTGGCGGGGGAGCACCACAAGGGGTGCGGCGTGCGGTTTAATTGGATTCAACGCCGAACATCTCACCAGGAGCGACAGCAGAATGAAGGTCAAGCTGAAGACTTTACCAGACACGCTGAGAGGAGGTGCATGGCCGTCGTCAGCTCGTGCCGTGAGGTGTCCTGTTAAGTCAGGTAACGAGCGAGACCTGCGTCCACAATTGCTATCGGGGTGAAAACTGACTGGGCACATTGTGGGGACTGCCTGGGAAACCAGGAGGAAGGTGCAGGCAACGGTAGGTCTGTATGCCCCGAATCTCCTGGGCTACACGCGCGCAACAATGGTACGGACAATGGGATGCAACTCCGAAAGGAGAAGCTAAACCTCTAAACCCTATCTAAGTTCAGATTGAGGGCTGCAACTCGCCCTCATGAAGACGGAATCCCCAGTAATCGGAAGTCACCATCTTCCGGTGAATTTGTCCCTGCTCCTTGTACACACCGCCCGTCAAACCATTCGAGCGGGGTTTGGGTGAGGTTTAGTTCTGCAAGGACTAGGACGAACCTAAGCTTCGTGAGAGGGGTTAAGTCGTCACAAGGTAACCGTAGGGGAACCTGCGGTTGGATCACCTCCTTTTTATTTTCAAAATTAAATTTGCAAAATAAAAAATTCATACAATCATCAGTTAGATGAAAAATATGATAAAATTAATCTTAAAGCAGCCTTTATTCATATTTTTAGAAATTTTACAAAAATCATAATCAAATTACCTAGCGATTTGGACTAAGCAATTAGGCTGATACGCTAAGCAAAGACGGGCCTGTAGCTCAGCTGGTAGAGCGCCGCCCTTGCAAGGCGGAGGCCTCGGGTTCGAATCCCGACGGGTCCATTTAAAGTTAATGTTTTCAACAAATTATGTTTTCAATGTATCATATGGTATCGTCCAGAATTACTTTGGATGATGCTTATTTGAAAATGCAGTTCGGCATATCTATTATGCCGGATCAAGGGCTAAGATGCCAAATTACCCAAATTTGGCTTTGGCTTAAATATCACTTAAGTCATGTTGATGAGGCCGTGCATAGGAAGGAAGCGTAGAGATTAATCCTACTACGCCATCAGGTGGATGACTAGGCTTGAAATGCTGAAGAAGGACGTGGCAAGCTGCGATATGCTCCGGCGAGTTGCATGCAAACATTGAACCGGAGATTTCCTAATGTGACTTCATATCCTTTAAGGATACTTCGAAAGAAGGGGGAACGCGGGGAATTGAAACATCTTAGTACCCGCAGGAAAAGAAACCAATTGGGATGCCGTTATTAGGGGCGACCGAAAACGGTTTAAGGGCAAACTGAATCTGGTATAGCAATATATCAGAGATGTGGTGTTGGCCACTTTCGTATTCTTGATATTTGGGAATCAGAAATTTTCTGGAAAAGGGATACCATAGAGGGTGAAAGTCCCGTATGAGTAACTGAACAAGAATCTAGTGAGTCCAAGAGTAGCGTCTATTGGAAATTAGGCGTTAAGACGGGGGGCATCAACCTCCAACCCTAAACACATTTCAAGACCGATAGCGAATAGTACCGTGAGGGAACGTTGAAAAGAACCCTTGATAGGGAGTTAAAAGAACCTGAAACCTGATGGTTATACCTCGACAGGGCACGTAATGTGTTCTGTCGTCCGTTTCGAATAACGTGCCAAGGAGTATACTTTTGTGGCGAGAGTAATCTGTTTTCACAGAGCACTCGTAGGGAAACCGAAAAGTCCGCAGCTGATAAAGTAAGGGACTGGGTATTAATGTGCCCGAAGTCACAAGGGTTTGACCCGAAGCCGCACGATCTACGCCTGGGCAAGGTGAAGCGGGGGTAAAACCTCGTGGAGGCCTGCAGAGGTTCTGTGTACAAGCGTTCTTCTGACCTGGGTGTAGGGGTAAAAAGCCAATCGAGTGCGGGAATAGCTGGTTCCAGTCGAAATTGGCGGTAGTCAAGCCTTGGAGGAGGTGTCAGGCGCTGTAGAGATACTGATAGGGGATTTAGGGGGAGAAATCCCTCGGTTTTCTGTCAAACTCCGAATGTGCCATGAGCCTTAGATTCCAAGAGAAGGCAATACGGGATAAGCTTGTATTGCGAGAGGGGAACAACCCAGACTATGGTTAAGGTCCCTAAATACTGGTTAAGTGTTAAAGGGTGAAAGGTGTTTATTGCCTAAGACAAAGAGGAGGTTGGCTTAGAAGCAGCCATCCTTTAAAAAGTGCGTAACAGCTTACCCTTCGAGGCAATAAGCCCTGAAGATGGACGGGGCTAAATCAGTTACCGATACCATAGACAAGCCAAAAGCTTCGTTGTAGACTGGCGTTTTGCAAGGGCAGAAGCATCTTTGTAAGAGGGTGTGGACCTTGTTTAAATGAGAATCTTGGCGGTAGTAGGATCTAAGCAGGGTGAGAGTCCCTGTCGCCGAAAGGGCTAGGGTTCCTTGACAATGCAAATCAGTCAAGGGTTAGTTGGTCCTAACCGGATGCCTAACTGGCAATCCCGGGAAAGGGAAACAGGTTAATATTCCTGTACTACTTAGATATTTGCGGTAACGAAAGGTAAATTTCTGACTCTTCAGGGTAGGTCTAGTCAAGCCGTCGCTTGATTCAAGAACAACATGTTTTTCGAGTATCGTAACGATGAGAAAAAAACTAAATGTTCGATGAGCAGCTTATGGTTGTTAGGCTGAGCCCAGGAGACAGTGAAAAGGGAATTTACATAGATTCTAAGTAACCATACCGAGAACCGACACAGGTGCCCCTGGGTGAGTAGCCCAAGGCGTGAGGGATATAATCTAATCGAGGGAATTCGGCAAATTGGCCCCGTAACTTAGGGATAAGGGGTCCCTGTGATTGTTTTCTTAAGAATGCGATTTCAGGGCTCAGTGACTAGGGGGGTCCGACTGTTTAACAAAAACATAGCTAACTGCTAATTCGAAAGGATTTGTATAGTTGGTGAAGTCTGCCCAGTGCCAGTACTTCAAACTTCGGTTCAACGGAGCTAAGAGCTGGTAAACGGCGGGAGTAACTATAACTCTCTTAAGGTAGCGTAATACCTTGTCGTTTAAATGGCGACTTGCATGAATGGCGTAACGAGGCCCCCACTGTCCCCGGTTAGAATCCCCTGAACTCTCTTTACTGGTGTAAAGGCCAGTGTCTTCCAGTGGGACGTGAAGACCCCGTGAAACTTTACTGTAGTCTGTGGCTGTGGAGTGAGTTTTGATGTGCAGGCTAGGTGGGAGTTGCTAAAGCTTGGTCGCTAGGTCAAGTGTAGACAAAAGTTGAGAAACCACCCTTCAGAGCTTACCCCACTAACTAGAGAAATCTAAGACACCCATTGATAGACAGTTTGACTGGGGTGGTCCTCCGCTGAAAAGGTATCAGTGGAGCCCAAAGGTTGGCTCATTCGGGTTGGAAATCCGAAGTTGAGTGCAAGAGCATAAGCCAGCTTGACTGGATCCCGAACATGAACGGATCCAGAGACGAAAGTCTGGTCTAGCGAACCTCTATATCTCCTTGATGGGGGATAGAGATGACCGAAAAGTTACTCCGGGGATAACAGAGTTGTCTAGCCCGAGAGTTCATATCGACGGCTAGGCTTGCTACATCGCTGTCGGCTCTTCCTATCCTGGTCGTGCAGAAGCGACCAAGGGTGGGGGTGTTCACCCATTAAAAGGGATCGTTAGCTGGGTTCACAACGCTGTGAGGCAGTTGGTTTAATATCTACTGGAAGTGCGAAATAGTCTGATAGGAAGGATCCTCTAGTACGAAAGGAACGGGGAACCGAGGCCTCTGGTCTACCGGTTGTCTGACAAGGCACGCCGGGCAGCTACGCCTTAAGGGATAAGTACTGAAAGCATCTAAGTACGAAGCCCACCTAGAAAAGAGACTTAGGACACGGGAAGAAGACCCGTTTGATGGAGTCGGTGTGTAAGTGTCAAGCTCACGCGAGACATTCAGCATGCGACCACCAATAGTCTATTCTGGATTTAATCTTAAAAACACGTTTCCTTCCTATGCATTGGTTTCTTCTTTTTTTTATTTTATTTATACTTTGATATCCTAATAAATTCTAATCCCATTGAAAAACCTTATACCTTATAGAAAAACCTTATACCTTATAATATGGGAATAATTTATTGGAATAATTATTAAACCTATTAAAAAATATAATCCCAAAACAAAAATATCTTTAATCCCTACGCTTTCTCCTCTATAAATTTAAAATTTATATTATAATTTCAATATTTTTTATAGAAATTTTTATAAATGGATTAAATTACCCCTAAATATTACTTGTTTAAGAAAAAAACGAGGGAAAATGGATTTGACCCAAAAAGGAAAAAAACAAACTTCCAACAAAAAAAAATCAAAAGACAAAAAAATTCTTTCAATACGGGGTCCTTTCGCAAAAATTTCTCAAAAAAAATCTTTTAAAAAATCAACTCTGAAAGGTTCTAAGAGATATATTAATAACAACAAGGTCAATAAAGATAACAACAAAAATCAATATAACAAAAATCAAGAACCCAAGTTGTTTAGTGAAGTATATTTTCCAAGAGAAGATAGCACCCTATTAAAAGAATCTTCCAAAAGCATTGTAAAAGGAATAGTCCTTGAAATGGGCTGTGGCAGTGGTTATGTCCTTTGTTCCCTATCTCCTCAAATAGAATTTGGGATAGGTTTAGATATCAATCCTTTAGCAATCAAAGCCTCAGAATCCTACTCACGAATAGAATCAAAAGGAAACCTTTGGTTCTTCCAAAGTAACCTATTCTCTTTTCTTGAGAACTTCTCAATTGATATTTTTATGAATCGTATGTGGCTTAGAAAAGGAAAAACCAAAAAGATATTTGATTATATCATATTTAATCCGCCGTACCTTCCTGATGAATCTGATTTAACACTAAATGATATCGCTTTAAATGGTGGTAAAATAGGAACCGAAATAATAGAAAAATTTTTGAAATCATTCAAAGAATACCTAAAACCAAATGGTAAGGCACTAATCATTGTATCAAGTATAATACTAGATAAATTCTTAGTTCTACTTTCTAAACATAAAATTAATTTTTTATTAATAAACAAAAAAGCTGTTTTTTACGAAGAGCTTTACTGCTATAAAATCTGGTAACTTCTAATAACACAAAACAGTATTAATCCCATAAAATAGTTTACTTATTTGATAAAACACTTTGATTTAATGAATCCGTCATGTGCATACTTTGGTTAATTTATCACATCTTGTAGTACTCACGAATAATTTTAATAAAAAAATTCAGATAAATAAGAATAATGCAATCAAAAAGACATATAACCTGCTTTTATATATTTGATTGAACTTGAAATTGAATAAAAGTGCCCTCTGAGTCCGATATGAAAACCTTTAAAAACTAACTTCTTTTACCGATAATGAGTTGGTCAAATTGGATATACAAAAAGCAAAACAAGAATTAATTGAATCAAAACGTCCAATATATTTCTTTGATGATGATCCAGATGGTCTCTCATCATTCCTACAGTTTTACAAATTCAAAAAAGAAGGAAAAGGTTTGGTAGTTAAAAGTAGTCCAGAATTAAAATACTCTTTCCTAAGAAAAGTTGAAGAATACAACGCTGACAAGGTATTCATACTTGACAAACCAATGGTTTCAAAACAGTTTATAGAAGAATGTCAAGTACCTATCATTTGGATAGACCACCATGAGCCAAGTAAAATTACAAAAGAGACTCTAACATATCTAAACCCAAGAATTAATGAGCCTTCAATAACAAAATCTGTATCCGAAATATCTTATGAAATATTTAAAGAAAACCTTTGGATTGCAATGATAGGTTCAGTAGGAGACTGGACACTTCCAAAGTTCTCAAAAGAATTCTCTGACAAATACCCAGATCTTTTGGACGCAAGCATAACTGACCCTGCAAAAGCACTTTTCTCAACAGAACTTGGTAATCTAATAAAAATAATATCATTTGTCTTAAAAGGTAAAAGTCAAGATGTCAACAGAGCAATTAAAGTTCTAATAAAGATAGACTCACCATACGAAATACTTCATCAAACTACCTCAAAAGGAAAATTAATACATAGGCATTACTCAAAACTAAACGAAGAATATATAGAACACTTAACTCAAGCAAAAAACCTATCATCAAACACAAAAAAATCAAATGATGAAAAATTCTTATTCTACATTTACGATGGCACAAAAACAAGTTTCACAAAAGAACTATCAAATGAGTTACTCTATTTATACCCTCAAAAACTGATTGTCGTAGGAAGAAGAACAAATGGTTTTGTAAAAATGAGTGTTCGTTCTTCAATAGCAGTACTTCCATCAATTTTAGAAAAAACACTCAAGAACTTCCAAGGAAGCAATAGTGGTGGTCATGAACATGCCTGTGGTGCTCACATAAAAGAACAAGACTTAGCTGATTTCATCCTTCAATTAAAAAAAACCTACAATGAATCATTCTAAAATAAAAGAACAACCCTTAAAAGATAAATACCATGGGGCATCTTGCAAATAGTAAAAGTAATTTTTGTCTGAAATATCATTTTTAATCCTTAAATCAAAAGCTTTCTTCTCACTTAAGACCAAAAGATCAGACCATTCAAAATGAGTGAGAATCTCACAAAATCAACTTACTACAATTTTTTTCAATTGATACCCTTAAAAAACCCATCTAATAAAAAACCCTCTATAATAACATAAAGAAAAATAAAATCACTTAAATATAACTTTCTTTCTTAAAACAATCTCTTTTAAAATATTTATTTCTAAAATCAATTACAATCTATCTAGTATAAAAGTAATTTTTATAAATAGGTAGTTAAATAATAACCAAAAAAGAGGTGTAATATACAAACAAATAAGTGTTCATTAGGTTGCACCACAAATATGGAGGAATTAGAAATGAGAAAAACATTGAATAAATTTTTTGTAGTACTGTTAGTTTGCATATCCCTAATTACATTCCAGGGATGTATAAGCCAAGACGCAAATAATGGCGATGGAGCCAACAAGGACACTATTTCAGAGTTAGATTCAACTCCAAACACAGATGAGTCCCAAACTCCCATTGAAATTATTGATAATGAATCAGACGAACCTATAACCGAAGAATCTGAGATTGAAGAAAAAGAAGAAACAATTGAACCAGAAACACCCGATTTAGAAATTCCAGAAGAAACTCCAGAAGAATCTGATGAGCCAACACAACCTGAAAAAGAAAATACTCCCGAAGAATTATACGAACTCTTTGGAGAATATTGCCAAAGCGATGAAACAAGAAATATTATGCCTTTAGATGAAGCAAAACAAATAGCCTCTGAAAAATGCATTCATGAAGGAACAATAGCTCAAATAATAGAGGGAACTCAACAGTGTAATCCTATCACCGGAACATGGTGGATAGATGTTGCAATTGAAATGCAAGGTTGCTCTCCTGCTTGCGTAATTAACATAAACACAAACGAAGCAGAAATAAACTACAGATGCACAGGAATTGCTGAATAAAAACTTAGATAAAATCACTAAACGCTTAATAATTTATCTAACAAAATAAAAAACAAATAGCGTTATTTTATCTAAACTTTTTCATTTTTTTTATTCTTCACTTTTTATCATTCTGGTCAATAACAATTCACTCATTTGAAAATAGCTCTATTAAAGTTATCATATAAACAGTCTCAAAATGATTCTCAAATCATCTAATCCATTAAACTTTAATCTAAGAAACAGTTTACAGTTACAATCACCCAATTCATCAACAAACCACTGAAAACCCATTTACAACCCAACATAGTTTTTCATAAAATGAAAAAAACATTTATAAGTTCTTTCAAACCAAAATCCAATAATCACAAAATAAATTAAAAAAAATAGACTCCTAGAATATACACTTGAAATTTACACTTAAAAAATTTAATCTCCTAAAAATTCATATAAACATCAACACATTGATAAATTTAACAATAACTTACCAAACAAAAAGATAATATTAAATACCAATTAAACATTTTTTAAAATAATAAATATCAACAAACATCCCAATCAATCAAAAAAACTCCAATCAAAATACAAAATAAGAGGTGTAAAAATGGATGAAAAAGAACTTTTCTTTGATGAAAACGAATCTTGGATAAATCTTGACTCTGGTATTGCAACAATAGGAATCACCAAAGAATCCGCAAACAAGGTAAAAGAATTTATATTTATAAACCTTCCAAAAATCTCTCAAGTCATAAAAAAAGGGGAGGTCTATGTATCACTAGAAGCTGTAAAATGGTCTGGACACCTTCAAAGTCCATTGTCTGGTGAAGTAATTGAGATAAACCAAAAAGTTTTTGAGGAACCAAGTCTAATTAATAAATCTCCTTATGAGGCTTGGATAGTTAAATTAAAACTTTCAAATCCTCAGGAGAAAACATCACTTTTAACCTATACCCAAAAAAAAGAGCTAACCAAAAAATAAAACATTTTTACTCAAAAGAAATACTAACTTAATTATCAACCAAAGGGTTTACAAGAATTGCAGGAAAGATTATAAACTCGCAAAATAAAAACCAATTTCGTGATTAGCCAAACAAAAAAATTTATTATAACCTAATCAAAAAGGAGATCAAAATGAATTCATCAAAAAAATCACTAAACTACAAAAAACTAATCGAACAGCACGTTAAAATCCTTAAAGGTTTACGACACAAATCTGGCCTTTTTTTAGCAAGCAAACCAAGCGTTACAACAGGATATGACAAAGCTTGGCTAAGAGACAATTTTTATGAATGCATGGCATTTGAGGTATTAAATGATTGGGAAACAGTTCGCCAGACATATAGAGCAATACTTGACATATTTCACAAGCATGAATTTAAAATTGATCACGCAATCAAGAAAAAACCAGCTCATGTCTATGAATATATTCATCCTCGCTATAATCCTGAAACATTCGATGAATTCTGGGAAGAATGGGGAAACAAGCAAAACGACTCAATAGGTTGTATCCTCTTTAAAATAGGAGAACTTGAGCATATAAAAAAGATTAAAATACTTGATTCTCAAGAAGACTATCGCGTCATTCAAAAGCTTGTAAACTACCTAGCAAGCCTTGAATACTGGCAAGACCCTGATTCAGGAGTATGGGAAGAAAATCAAGAGGTTCATGCCTCAAGCATAGGCGCATGTGTTGCAGGGCTTGAGATGATAAAAAACATAGACGGAATAGAGGTTCCTGAAGACTTAATAAAAAAAGGATATAGTGCCCTCGCAAGGATTTTACCAAGAGAATCTGACAAGAAATTTGTTGACCTTGCTCTTCTTTCACTAATCTGGCCTTACGAAGTAACAACAAAAAGGCAAACTCAAGAGATATTAAAAAATGTAGAATACCACTTACTTAAAAAAAGAGGAGTAATTCGTTACAAAGGCGATGCATATTACAACAAAAATCCTGACAACTTCTCAGAAGAAGCAGAATGGACTTTTGGTCTAGCTTGGCTCGCAATAATATACTCAAAAATAGGGGATGACAAAAAAGCGCAAAAGTTTTTGAGTAAATCTATTCTAACTCAAACAAAGAAAAATGAGATCCCAGAACTATACTACTCAAACACAGATAAACCAAACGAAAATACCCCTTTAGGGTGGAGTGAATCACTATTTATCACAGCACTATATGAAGTGAACCACATCCATATGAAAATGAAAAATCAAAAGGCTTCAGGCTCAAAAAAGCCATTAAAAACTTTAATAAACCCCTCAAAAAATAGCACTTTAAAAACCAAAAATAAAAAACAATAAAGTACAAAAAATAGATTCAAAAAAACAAAAGGCACTAAGTCAAAAGAGATAAGTAAAAAAGGTGCAACTTAAAAAACTATTTAAACACAAAAATAAGTAATTCTAGAAAAGGCAAAGGCTCTTTTGTATCACAATCGCAAAATAGATTTTTAAAAAGTTTATCGACAATAGGAAAATGCTTTTGGAGCCCTTATTCAAGGACTTGCTTTACAAACCAATATTGTGCTCTTAAATGTTGTGAAATCAAAAATATTATACGGTGTAAAAAATGGATGAATACAAAACAATGCTAAAAGAATCTAAAAAAGAGCTTGAAAAACTTTCAAAAAGCAATCCTAAAGAGATGTCCTCGTTTATGGAATTTATTCATCAAGCCGAAAAAGGAGGCGCAATAAACGAAAAAACAAAGGAATTAATTGCAATAGCATGTGCCGTAGTACTTAAATGTGATCCTTGCATCGCATTTCATGTACAATCCGCTATAAAAGCTAAGGCTACAAAAGAAGAGATTTTAGACGCTGGAATGGTCGCAGTAGTTATGGGTGGAGGTCCCGCTCTTATGTATCTGTGTCATTTAAACAAAGCAATAGATGAATTTATTAAATAATAAACCCAGCACATATTTAAAAAAGTATATTAACAGTGTTAATAAAACTCTGAAATTAAACCTCTGAAAGTGCAAAAATGAAAATAGTAATAATCGGTGGTGGGACCGCAGGAACAACCCTTGCATTTCAAATCCGCAAGATAAACAAGGAATGTGAGATAGAGATAATAGAATCATCAGATAACCTTCAGTATTCTCCTTGTGCTCTTCCCTATGCAGTTTCTGGTGAAATCCCTTCCTTTGAAGACATATTCATCTTTACAAAAGAACAATACGCCCAAAATAATATAACCTACAAAAAAAACTCAAAGGCAATAAAGATCTTTCCAACAAAAAAGCAGGTAGAAATCCTCTCAAACTCAAATAAAGAATTACTATCATTTGATGTCTTAGTTTTAGCCACTGGCGCAAGCCCAATAATACCTCCAATTCATGGCTTATCAAAAGAAAACTCACAATTCTTAAAAACAATTGAGGATGCAAAACGAATAAAAGAAATAGTAACACTTAGAGAAACAAGCGATAGCTCTCAAAAAATACAAAAAAACATAACAATAATTGGCGCAGGTCTAATAGGTGTAGAATTGGCAACTTCCTTAAGTGACTTGGACCAAAAATTAACACTCATTGATTCAAAAAACATATTATCTTCAAATCTTGATAAAGATATGAGCTCAATAGTAAAAGATTACCTCACAAAAACAGGAATAGAGGTATTTGAAAACGTAAACATTGAAAAAATAAAGGACTCAAAAATCTTTCTGAATAATACTACTATCTCCTATAACCAATTAATAGTTTGTACTGGAGTAAAACCTAATTTAGAATTGGCAATGAGATCAAAAATAAAGACTGGCAAGGGGATAATTGTAAACCCTTTTATGGAGACTAACAAAAAGAAGATATATGCAATCGGAGATTGCGTAGAATCAAAAGAATTCTACACCAATGAAACAGTATTAAGTCTGATGGCAACCTCGGCAGTAAGACAGTCAAAAGTAGTAGCAAAAAACATATTTGGTGCAAAAGAAAAATTCCCAAAAGTTCTTAACACAACAATCTCAAAAGCAAAAGACCTAATCTTTGGCTCTGTTGGAATATCTTCAGAAAGAGCCTCATCACTGGGAATAAAAACAGTATCTGCTAAATATTACGGCGAAACAAGGTCAGAATATGTTCCTCAAAGAAAGTCAATCACAATAAAAATAATCGCTGATATGAACGGAACAGTCATAGGAGCACAGATCATTGGCTTTGAAGAGATCGCGGGAAGGCTTGACTTGCTTGCACTTGCAATATCTAAAAAAATGAATCTATCAGATTTAGAGGAGGTAGAATTCTGTTATAACCCTATGACTGCGCCAATATTTGAGCCAATCTCAATAGTGGCCCATCTCTGCAAAAAAAAGCTTGATTCTCTCTAAAAACAAACAAAAGATTTAAAAACTAAAGCAAAATCCCTTAACTATAACATTTTCAATATACTCAAGATATAAAACTTGGTGAATTATATGACAATAATACAGTACAGGTCCAAAAGAAAGGTTTCAAGTGGAAGATACAAAAAAGCCCGAAAAAATAGGGCTTACGAAAAAGGAAGAGAACCTACATTCCCAAAGGTATCAAAAGACACCAAAATAGTTAGTATTAGAACTAGGGGTGGAAACATAATCTCAAGGCTTTTAAGGACTCAGTACGCAAATGTTGTTTCTGGAAAGGATAGTAAAAAGGTAAAGATTCTAAACGTATTAGAAACTCCTGCAAATAGAAACTACCAAATAAGAAACATCCTTACAAAAGGCGCTGTCATTGAGACTGAATTAGGAAAAGCAAAAATAACCTCTCGTCCGGGACAGGAAGGTTCTGTAGACGCTGTTTTAATAGAGAAAAAATAATTTCTTAATTTTCTTCTTATTCTATTAGGTATAGCTCTATTCATCTTATTAAATGGATAATACCAACATAAATACACAGTTATCTCACAGACAGTCGGTGTAAATTGTTTAGTCACTGCGTATCTTCAAACTTTAGGCATCAAAACCAAAGTATGCAAAATAATCAAAATATGCGAAATAATCATAGATTTCACGATATCAATAAAAATCCTTTAATGTTAATTCTGATCTTCTTTTAAAGACTTCAGTCTTTTAAATTATTATCCTCTAAAAAACAATTATCATCATCAAACATACCACTAAAAATAACATTTTCAAAAATATAAGCTACCCAAACAATAACTTTTTATTGAAAACAATAATTGCATTACAAAAATGTCTAATTTAAACAAATCTTTACCTGAAATATCTGCTCAATTACTAAATTCAATATTTTCACATGATATATTCCTGGAATTAGCTGTTTCTCAAATGTATTCAGCAATTTTAAAAAATTCTTCAAAGTATTTTATAATCCCCAAAGAATTCGGTTCAAATACAATAGGATTTCCAATATCTCAAACCCACTTAGATGTATATGATCTATATGAATTTGATGGACAAGCACTTAAATACTCCGAAAAGAATAACCTTTCATTTACACATAACAAATCATTGGAAAACTCATACCCTTTAATAATACACTTCTCTAATCCAATCTTAAGCAATCCACTGCCCCAAATTGATATAGAATCTGAAATGCTGAGAAATGATTTACTAGATTTATTCCAAGTATCATTAAACTGGCAAATCAAGAAAAATGAAAAAATACTTCCGATACTTGCCATGAGCCAAACAATAGATAATACTTTAGATAAAATTAATTTACTTTTACTTCAACAAAAAAAGCTTTTTAACAATAATCAAATAAAAAAAATCTTGAAAGAATATGTCCTTATAACTGAAAGTACAATTGACTTTTCATTAAAACCCTATGAATACCAAATCATTTTAGGGTCTCTTAAAAAATATTACAATTGGTCAATTCTTCATTACTCCTCAAAATCTAACTCCTTTAAAGACTACACTTCATATTACAAAAAATCTCAAAAAAACTTTACATTAAAAGAAATCCTTAATTTTGAGTCTATTGAGTCCTCAATAAACTTAAATCATTTTGTTTTCTAATAGGTTTTTATCGTAAAAATCACGAAAAACAACTAATTAAATTCTTAAAAAAAATAAAACATCTAGATTATATCATGGAAAGAAAAAAATCTCCTGACCCCTCTAAAAAATACAATTTAAAAGAAGCTACTCAAGAAGAAAAAAACAAAAACGAAGAAAATAAAACAACTGATTATATAAACTCAAAAAACTCAGAAGAATATGACCTAAACAACTACAAATACAAAGATTATCGCACAAACTGCACAATCCCTGAACCATTAGAACAAATACTTGCAAGGTCTGTGAAAGAATCAAAGAATGGATTTGAGGCAGTAAGCAAAGCAATTGAAGAAGCATCGATGCAAAAACTTTTATTTCTCCAAGACCTTATCGCAAGATCCCAGCGAGTCAATATGATGATTTTAGAAGGAATTTGTAATCTTGATAAAAACTATAATTCACTCTCCGGTTCTTTAGAAGAATTAAGAAAATATAAAAAAGAAGAATAAACAATAAATAAAAAAAACAATACAAAAAAGAAACTTAGTCCAATAAAAAAGGTTCAATATCACAAAAGAGCACATCTACTTAAAGCACATATTTTCAATAATCTATTGAATGAAATGGAGATATCGCTAAAATTCTTCCAATAGAATCAATAACAGCGTCAACACACCTCTTAGTAGCCTCATAATAATGCATAATATTTAACTCTTTAAATAAACCAGCATAATTTTCCTTACCTACAATCATAAAATTTAAAGTCTTATTAGGGTCACTATCTAGATATAAAAAAAGTTTAATTGCAGATAAACAATCACTAAATCTATGCTCAAATGCTACCCTTTCAATAGTGCAGGCAACAACCTGACTATCTGAAACTCTTGAGCAAATCTCATCAATTCCTTCATCTGAAGTAGTTCTTGTATTATAGTAAATACTCATTTTTATTCCTCCTAAAATCACATTAAAAATCTACAAAACGGAAAATAGAACAAACATCAAAAACTATATAAGATTTTCTGCATCACTGTGATAATATGGTATAAGAAATTAGCTTTACACTTTTTCTTATGTACAGTAACAAAAAAAATAAAGGTGAAGATTCACAAAATCAAAAATATTAAATATGAATTAAACATACTAATTCCAATATGGTGTTCTTAAGTCTTTACGAAATAATATCTCTTGTAATCATGAGCTTAGCCCTTGGTTTTATATTTTCAGACTTATTCTCAAAATATAGGATTCCCTCAAAAGACCCATTAACTATTATGAGACAATCAAATAAACTAAACGAGATACTATTCGCAACAATGATAGTTGCACCAGCCGTAGTTTTACATGAACTTGGTCATAAATTCGTAGCAATGGCTTTTGGTCAATTTGCTCAGTTTCATGTATCTGTTACAGGACTTGCAATAGGTACACTACTAAAACTCATAGGATTTCCATTCATAATCTTTGTGCCTGGATACGTAAGTATATCAGGGCAAGCCCTTTTAGGTTGGCAAAACTCACTAATTGCCTTCGCAGGTCCGGGAGTAAATCTCTTAATGTGGCTGACCTTCTTATTAATATCAAAAAAAATAAAAGAACCACAAAAAAAGATTATATTTCTTATAATGGCAAAGATAAACCTATTTCTTTTTGCATTCAATATGATCCCAATACCCCCTTTTGATGGCTATCAGGTAATGACTGGATTCTTTAGATTTTTTAGTTAATCCTTTTAATCTCAACAAACAAAAAATTAAAATAAGCTTCTAAAATCGTTTCCTAAACTTGTAATATTTAATAAAACTCTTTATTTCAAAGACTACACTTTCAGCAAAAGTAAGAAAAGACAAATTTAGATACAAATAACCTAGAATTATAGCCTAAAAAACATAGTCTTTAATTGTCCAATTTAACTAATTCAAACACTCAAGAGCACAAATCAAATCCTCAATTTCAAAACCAATAATCTTTGGCGAGTACTTTTCATACCAACTCAGAACTGACTCCCTATAAGTTTTTCCACTAAGAATTTCCTCTTCCAAAAAAAGAACACTTTCCTCAGGATGAATAAAAAAATCCCCACAAACCTTTATTCCTTTCAATTTGCCATTATCAAACTCTCCAATAAGCCTTATAAGCTTTCCATTTAAAACCTTCAAATCCTTTTTTCTTATTTCCAATTTAACTCTATCTCCAAAAATTCCATTCATTTGTGCAATACTTTTCTTTTGAAAACTTAAGTGCTAAATCCATCTCTTCTGGTTGAAGTAAACCTTCCACTAAATCGCATTCCATTGCTTTAGAAAAGCCCTCAATAAGGCAATTTTCAACATCTTTTAATCCAATATCTTTACCAATCTCTCTTTTCACCCAAGTAACCCTCTCCCTAGCGTTATCAATATCCTTGTCGCTTATTTTTTCTTTGCTAACCTTAAGTAAAGAAAACATCTTATTTAAGTCAACATCTATTAAGATTGTGCCATGTTGAAGCAAAACACCCCGTTTTCTTGTTTGAGCATTACCTGAAATCTTTTTATTATTAACAATAATATCATTAATAGGTTTAAAACTAGCATTTAGTCCCAAATTATTCAGCCCAAAAATAACCCCTTTGCAAATCTTAGAATAAGACTCAATAATATCGCTTGAAACAAACCTTTCCGGCAATATTATAGAATAAGTAATCTCATCATGATGAAAAACTGCGCCCCCACCAGTATATCTCCTAACAATATCAACGCCAAGTTTTTTGGCCATATCCAAATTAACCTCATCATTAATAGATTGAAAAAACCCAATTGAAACACAATTAGGCTTCCAGCCATAAAACCTAATAGTAGCTTGAGACTTTTCATCAGACACAAGGTTAATCAAAGCCTCATCAATAGCCATATTCAAAAAACCATCATTTTCGCTATACCTAATAAGCCTTAAATTATCCATTCTCACCAAATTTTTAAAAATATACTCTCAAAAAACAATAAAAAAATTTTCAAACATATTCATATTAATCAAATCCCTTTTATATAACTTTCTGCCATAAAAGAGCTTCTTACATATCTTCCACATTTAACATGTAAAAATCCTTGATTCAAAGCAAATATTTTAATATCCTCAAACTCCTTATCGCTATAAAATTTAATAACTCTCGCATGTTTTTCTGAAGGAGATAGGTATTGCCCTACAGATAAAAAGTCGCATCCAACATATTTTAAATCTTTAATGGTCTCAAAAACCTCAGTGATGCTTTCTCCAAGTCCCACCATAAGCCCTGATTTTACATACATTTTCCGATCTAAAGATTTTGCAAATCTAAGAACTTCTAAAGAAGTATCATAAAATCCTGCCTTCCTAAGAATAGGAAAAAGTCTTTTAACAACCTCGATATTGTGATTAAAAACAACTGGTCCTGATTTAACAACCGCTTTAATTAAATCAAGATTCTTACAAAAATCAGGAACCAGCACCTCAACTTTTGTGTTAGGTGAAATCTTTCTTATCTCATTAACACAATCAACAAATGCATTAGCCCCAAAATCCTTAAGGTCATCTCTTGAAACAGAAGTAATAACAACATAGTCTAACTCAAGCATTTTAACAGCCTTAGCTATCCTCTTAGGCTCATCATAATCAATCTCTTTAGGTTTTCCTGACACAACATTACAATAAGAACAATTTCTTGTGCAAATATTTCCCAAAATCATAAATGTAGCATTGCCCTTAGAGAAACATCCATACCTATTAGGACAATTTGCCTCAATACAAACAGTATTTAGATGATTCTCATTTAAAAAATCAACCATTGATGCATACCTTGCCCTATCTATTTTATTGAATTCCATTCTTTTAAAAATCATTCACACAAATTATTTAACAATAGCTATAAAAAGAAAGCTTTAGTTATTAAATTTTCGGATAAATTATACATATTTCTACATATTTCTTAAACAAAGATGAGTATATTCTTTTGGCTTAAATAATTATTATAAGATTCTCTTAATTTTTCTTAATAAAAAATTATAATGAAAAATCTCGTTGTAAAGCCGAATTATCCTACGGATAGTAGAGACTAATCATTAAGTGAATCATCCTCTTCTTACTTCAATCTAAAAGCTAAATAAAGACCAAATTATACAAATAAACAGAATTACACAAGATGAAAAACCTCGGCATAAATCCCGAGGTATCTCGTAAATAGTCGAGGTTAATCCTTGCATGGATCCGTCCATTCTTACTTTGGCTTGAAAAATCAACAACCTTGCCCTAAAGGGCAAGGCATGTTGGTAATATAAAAGCATGCGCTACATTAAGCTAGGTTGTTGATCACTGAAAAGTATACCAAGTCCTCATGTTGAAACATGAGGTATGCTTTTCTATTTGCCAAAGTATGCGAAATGATGCTGTATTTCATGAAATCAAAGAAAAAAACTGGAGTTTTTATACTCACAAAAATTCCTTTTTAAGCAATTTTGTATATACTTTGGACTATACTTTTTACCTTTCAAATAGCCTTTAAATCTAAGCAGTTTATCCTCCGAGAAATAAATAAAGATGGGGCAGGGGGGACTTGAACCCCCGACCCCACGGTCTTCAGCCGTGTGCTCTCCCAGCTGAGCTACCGCCCCACCGATACTCAAGAAAAACCCAACTGATTTAAATAAGTTTTGTTTTATTACCTCTAAACAATTCAAACTAAAAAAAACTTAATCAACATAACCAAAATGAAAAAAGAACAAAAAACCCAAACAGATTTAGCGTTTGACTTTAAAGACAAATTAGTCCTTGCTCCAATGTCTTTATATAACGATACTGCCTTTAGAAAGCTATGCTTAGAACTTGGAGCAGACCTAACATATACGCCATTACTATCAGTAAAATCCATAATATTTCAACCCAAAAAAGCCCAAGAGTTATTTTCAATAATCTCAAAAGTAAGACCCGTTGCAATCCAGCTTTTCGGTTATGATGAAAATGATTTCTTAAAAGCTTCAACCCTTGCCAAAGATTACTGTGATCTAATCGATATAAATTGCGGATGCCCTGCTCCAAAAGTCTTAAAATCAAAAGGTGGCTCATATCTTTTAAAAGAGCCTAAAAAAATCGCCTCAATAATAAAAACTCTAAAAAAGTCATTAAATATCACCCTAACAATAAAAATAAGGCTTGGTTTTGAAAATAACATTGTAACAAAAGAAGTAGTAAAATTATCCGAAAAAGCAGGGGTCGATGCAATAGCAATCCATCCAAGAACAGTCGAACAAAAATACTCCGGAATTGCAGATTGGAATGCTATAAAAGAAATAAAAAATATCTCAAAAGTTCCAATAATCGGAAACGGCGATGTTAAGAATAACTCTGATTATCAAAAACTAAAATCCGAAACACTTTGCGATTCAGTAATGATCGGAAGAACTGCTGGGACAAATCCATTAATATTTAATGAAATCAAAACAAAAATAGACTCAATAAAAGAACCCTACAAGATATTTAATATAATCGAAAAATACAAAAAATACCTCTCAGAACTAAAAGAACCAAGACAAAGAGAGATTAACGCGTTAAAAACCCACATTCTTTCATTTCTTCAAGGTGTAGCTAACTCAAAACAGTTCAGATATAAAATATCTATTGCCCAAAACGTAGAAGAAATAGAAAAAGAACTAAAACAATTTAAAAATTCTTTAGAGTAAAAAGCAATGCTATGTGCTCATTAGTTTTTTTAACTCGTGTCTAATTATGGATATGACCATGCTCAATTTCTTCTTTACTTGCTTCTTCTACACTAATAATCTTAATCTTAAAATTAAGGGTTTGGCCTGCTAAAGGATGATTCATATCAATAGTAACAGTTTCTCCTTCAATATTTATGATAGTCGCAAATCCCATATTCCCATCAGGAAATTTAATCTGCATTACAACCCCAATCTCTTTAGGAATCTTTTCAGGTATCGCGTTTAAGGGAATAGTCTGAACCAACTGTTCGTTTTTTTCGCCATAAGCATCTCTTGGCTCAATCTTCACCTCTATCTCATCATCTTTACTTTTACCAAGCACAGCATCGTCAAATCCTTTAATAACCATGCCTGTCCCTGCAAGGAATTTAAGTGGTTCTTTTCCTACATTAGAATCAAAAACAGAGCCATCCTCTAATGTTCCAGTATACTCAACACTAACCTTTGAATTCTTTTCAATTTCCATAAATTACACCTATTTTATATTTTTCCTTAAGCAGGCCCAGACGCCAACCACAAAAACAATAAACGCTGAGGCTGGGATTTGAACCCAGAACCCCCGAAGGGACAGGCTCTCAAGGCCTGCGCACTACCAAGTTATGCGACCTCAGCATATATTGCTAAACAAACATTATCTTGTTCTACACTCAATGTTAAAGCTTTTTCGAGGTCGCGACAAGACGAGTGAAACGAGTCTTCGTATGCGACCTCAGCATATATTGCTAAACAAACATTATCTTGTTCTACACTCAATGTTAAAGCTTTTTCGAGGTCGCGATAAGTGGAGCATCAAGCGACACTTCGTATGCGACCTTTAGCATATACTGCTAAACAAACATTATCTTATCTTGCATATCATTAAATTATAACCCCTAAAAAATAGTAATAATCTCATCGGGTAAATTACCTAAGATGAATTGCGATTATGATGCTACTTATCTCGAGTGATAGCCCTTAATTTATATATTTTGTGCAAAAACTCAGATAAAAATCATAACCAACAAATAAAAAAAATTTATATTTTCTTACACCTACACGCAGAACTCATATAGCAATCAGGGTAATATCCAGATGCACAAGCCACATTCCGTGGGTCCCATCCTGAGCAATAACAATAGTTATTAACACAAGCACCATCTTGACATATTCTTCCACTACCGCAACTGATAGGGGTATTACTTTCATTATGATAAGTGCATCTGTATCGGTTGTCTCTTCCCAAAGTACAAACATAATTTTCAGTTACGTTTAAAATTTCAGTTCCATCAACCGAACATTTTGTCCTTGTAACACTATCACATCCCTTGCAAATTCCTCCACATCCATCAGAATCTCCACATTTTTTCCCTTCGCAATTTGGTTTACAATAAGCAACACATTCTCCAGATTGACAAACGCTACGAAAACAATAATTTCTGGTCAATGTATAAACTTCACCATCTACACATTTACTATCTACACAAGACCTGTTTTGATATTTTTGCACAACTTCTTCATTACTAGCACAGTATTTTTGTCCAATTGGTAGGTCTTCACAATCATCATCATGAACACACTCTGACACGTTTGTTAGACAAACTCCGTCTTGACATATTTCGCCATGACAATATGAATCTAAATAAGCTATATAGAGAGTTCCACTAGTATAAGCTTGCCTTACATAATGTTTTCCATCTCTAGAAACAATACATTCATCAGGGTAATCAGAATCAGATTCATAAATTTCACCCCCCACCTTTGAGAAACTTTTGATTGTTCCTCTTTCAAATTCACTGTATTCACAATCTCCTACTCTTTGGCGTTTAAACTTCCAATCACAACCATCACAACTCCCATTCAGACCACACAACTGCTCTTGGTGTATGTAGCAAACAGGAGTACAACTATCATCTGATTGTATTTCTTGTTGTACATGATCTTTTAAACAAACACTATCATTACAACTATATCCTGTTTGGCAACTACCACAATTATAATTAATACCTAAAAGATTCACCACACCACACTCTTTGTTTTCACATGCAACTTCTTTTAAGCTTATACATTTACCATTAACGCAAGAATACCCATTTCCACACTTAGGTCTATTCGTACATCTTCCAAAAATACATCTATCCGTAGTGCAAGGGTCATTATCATTGCACTGAAAACTAAAAACACAAGATTTTGCAGTAGCCATTCCTGTGATCTTATCACCTTCATAGGTTGTTTTCGTTGAAACATTCTCATACGCCAAAAAAACAGCAATCACTGCAAATATAATCACAATTGAAGCAACAATAACATTTCCTTTTTTATTCAATTTTACCACCTTTTTAAATTCAGCAACATTAATTCAATGATTTTTCATTTTCAAATATATAAATATTGTCATAATTTAGTCTAGGACAAAAGTAAAATATAACTAATGTAACTATTATTATTGTTATTCTCCTTCTCATCTTCTAATTATCATTCTATTATAATCATTATCATTACCTTCTTATCATTACCATGATTAACCCTATTTATTTCCATGTAATTATCATTACGAGCATCACTACCCTTAATTCATACTTTCAGATGTTATGAGTTATTTTTGAATTTCGTAAAAATCCTTGAAAATCTCGCATACTTTGATTTCATGAATCCGTCTATTCTTACTTTGGCTTGAAATGCCAAAGTATGCGAATGACGAATTCCTGCAAGGATTAACCTCGAATATTCACGAGACCCCTTATCATTATGCCGATGTTTTTCATTTTTTGGGCTAAAATAAGAAGATACTGATTAAATAGGTAAATTAACAAAAATAAATTCAATAAAAGATTAATCTTAAAACTATCTATTTAGGATGCTTTCTATAATTTATGGATTAAAGATTTCACTAAAAATTCTAGACTAAAAAATTAATATAACCAACAAATAAAAAAAATTTATATTTTCTTACACCTACACGCATAACTTACATAGCAATCTAGTTTATAATCATATGAACAAGCTACATAATCACTCACGCATTTCACTCACGCACCTAATGATGAAAAGGCTATGGATTAGGTTGTAGTAGTCATATTCACAAGTTAAATACTTACCATTCTATACTATTGTTGCAATAATATTGAAATAATATTTAGAACATAAATATATTAAAAAATAAATCTATCATCTTAAAAATTATCATGCCAAACAAATATAACCCTTTCAAATTTTCACAACTCAAACAACACAATTTATTTAAGGAATCCTATCCAAATGTTTAATCATAAGATTTTCCTTGTTTTCACTTGAATCAATAATCTCAGTTTTTCCCTCTGAAAAAACCTTCTTGCTCTCCTCTTTTTTCACAAAAAGTCCTCCACAGGCATTCTTAAGTTTCAATTCAACCATTGAAAAATCCTCTTCTGACAAAGACCTTGGGGTCCACACAAGATTAAGATTATCATTATCAAACCTTGGAATAATACTAATTCCCGTATGAGAAAACTTCTGACCTGCAGGTTTTCCACTTTGCACCAAAAGATTTGTTCCTGTGCACTTCAAAGCATCCACTAACACCAAACTTGCCTTATTTGCAATATCACAAAGATTAGCACAAACATCATCAGGTAGATTTTCAAAAATAGAATGATGCTTAATAGGCGTAACAAAAAGATGGCCATCACAAACTATCTCTGGCGGTATAATAATAGCAATATCATTATCACTATAAACCACACCAAGACCTTCACTAATCCTATCACAAATAATACATTTTTCGCTCATTTTAAAAACAAATTAGCAATTTTATCAATATCTATCTCTTTTTTATCCCTTTGCTCTCTATCAAACTTAGATTCCAAACCATCATCTTCTTCTTCATTATCATCATCTGGATCTTTATTACTGTCTATATCTTCACCACCATTATCATCTTCATCTTGATTCTCATCATCAGGTTTACTATCTTCTTCCATTTCATCAACGCTGTCATCTCTAATAACATCATTTTCCTCACTTTTTTCACTCTTGGTTTTTTTATCCAAAACCCCTTTTCCCTCAAAAACCTTAATTAAAGATTCACTAATCTTGGATTGAATTTTATCAATATCCTTATCAGTCACCTCAAAAGTCTCTGGGACAAGACCAATATTATCTGCTTCAAACCTTGCAATTACATGCATAATCACATGTGGCGCCTTTTGCCCCGCAGACATGCCATTTGCAATTAAATAGCTTGTTCCTTCACTTCCAATCTCAGAAAACATGACCATAGAAATCTTTTTTGCAATATTATACATATGACCAACAACATCACTTGGGACCATTGGTAGAATCTGATAGTGCTCTTTAGGGATAATAAGCACATGCCCTGGATTTGCAGGGTTAATATCTAAAAAAGCGCATATTATTTCATCTTCAAAAACCTTCCTTGACTTAATCTTACCAAGACCAATATTACAAAATATACATTTCTCATCATTAGCCATAATATTCATACATACATACCTAATTTAAATAATTTGCCATTACCCCAAAAAACACAATAATACTGCACTAATTTAAAAAGAAAAGGCTTATATTTATAAAACCAAAAATATTACAATTAAAAATACCACTACTAAAACCCAAAACAGATTTTTCAAAGAAAATTTAAATAAAAAATTAAAAGATGATAAAAAATGAACAATGAAGAACTAAAAGAGAAGATTTACATCTTTTCACTTGAAAACGCATCCAAACATAATGGTAACGCAAACAAAGGAGCTATCATTGGAAAAGTAATTGCAATTGACCCTTCACTTAAAGACACTATATCTACATGGCAACCTCTAATCGATGAATCAATATCCCTAATCTCATCACTCACCCCTGAGCAAATAAAAGAAGAGCTAAAAGCAAAAGACAAACAGCGATTTGAAAACTTATCAGTAAAACACAAAAAAGACTTTAACGAGCTCCCAAACGCTGTAATGGGAAAAGTAGTAACTCGAATCCCTCCTGAGCCATCAAAATATAGCCATATAGGGCATGCATTATCATTTCTCATAAACTATATCTACGCAAAAAAATATCAGGGTAGAAGTATCCTTAGATTTGAAGACACAAACCCAGGGAAATCAAACTGGGATTACGTAAACGACTGCCTTGCAAGCCTTGAATACATTGGAATAACTCCAGATAAAACTGTTTATGTCTCAGATGATATGGAAATCTTTTATGACTATGCAAAAAAGGCGATAGACACTGACAAAGCGTACGTTTGTTTTTGCCAAAAAGAAACAATCAGTGATTTAAGAGCCAAAGGAATCTCTTGTGAATGTTCAAAAGCATCAAAAGAAAAAAATCTTAGCGATTGGGGAAAAATGAAAAGCGGAGAATACGAAGAAGGAAAATGTACACTTCGTTTAAGAATAGATATGAAATCTAATAATTTTGTAATGCGAGATCCAAGCATCTTCAGAATAATAAAAACCCCTCACTACAAACAAGGCACAAAGTACTTTGCTTGGCCAATGTATGACTTTGAAAATTCAATTGAAGAACATCTTTGTGGCATCACTCACGTTTTGAGAAGTAACGAGTTCGGTTCAATGAGAATAGAGCTTCAGGATTACATAAAAGATTTATTTGGCCTAAACAAACAAACAATAATCCAATATGGGAGGTTTAATGTTGAGGGCGCAACAACCCAAGGCCGTGAAATAAGAGAAATGATAGAATCAGGAAAGCTTTTAGGTTGGGATGACCCAAGGCTTGTTACAGTTAAGGCCCTAAAAAGAAGAGGAATAATAAAAGAAACATTCTTGGAGCTTGCAAAACAAGTAGGCCTATCCCCAACACCAACAAATCTTAATTGGACCTTAATTAGCTCAGCAAACAGAAAGTTCCTTGATGCATCCGTTCCAAGATTCTTTCTAATAAAAGAGCCCATAAAAATCAAAATATCAAACGCACCCTCAGAGATTATAAAAATAAAAAAACATCCAGCCAAAGATATGGGTGAAAGAACATTTGAAACAAACGAAGATTTTATCATAGAAAAATCTGACTTCGAAAAGCTTGAAGAGGGAAAAATATACAGACTAATTGATTGTATAAACTTCATCAAAACAAAAAACGGATTTGAATTTCACTCAAAAGAATACGATAAATTTCCAAAAGATTCAATCATAATACACTGGTTACCTGACAATAATTCAAATATAGATGTAGCAGTAATGATGCCTGATGCCAATAAAATAAAATGTGTTGCAGAAAATTCCATCAAATCATTAAAAACAAACGATATAATCCAATTTGCAAGATTTGGATTTTGTAGGCTAGATAATGATGACTTAGATAAAATGCTATTTTACTACAGTCACAAATAACTTCATATTAATAAATAACTTAAAATTACCTTTTAGAGTAAAAATACCCACTACTGCGATTATACCAAAACTAATCATTTGTTGTTGAAAAATTAAATTTGAATTTAAGGTATTACTTTGAAAGCAACTGTTTAGGGTCATTCCAAGTAACAGTAACTAATTACTATCATCATTATTATTATTACTACTACTACTACTACTACTACTACTACTACTACTACTACTACTACTACTAC